>Ga0208244_100011_pt1 | contig 305228 bp, 227 predicted proteins | sample SubbioCR12Aug_5A_FD_184828 | JGI IMG/M metagenome (GOLD analysis project Ga0208244, IMG submission 184828) | Serpentinite rock and fluid subsurface biosphere microbial communities from McLaughlin Reserve, California, USA - CR12Aug_5A (SPAdes) | ecosystem: Environmental > Terrestrial > Deep...
ATCCAAGAATTATAAACCCATTTCATTGAAAACTCAAGCATTGTCTTCTCAAATTCTTCTTGATTCCAATTTTGTTTCTGCATAAGTTCAAAAGTGAAATCTGCCTTTTTCCGAAACTTACTGCTCAGGTTAAGCAAATCTTGGTCTGGGAAAAGTGAATCCATAATTGCCAAGAATTCACTCTTTTGCTTTGACCCAATCTGGTCTTTGGACTTGTTGTCCCTGACTTGTGCCATTGATCTTACTCCTTTGCTTAAATTTCTGCAAAAACATATCGTAGTAAAGTACTCCGTCTTTTGACTTGTTTCGTAACTTACAAGCAGAAAGAAAATTACCTTGTTCACCCCAAAAAGAATCTTTCCTTGCCCATTCGGTTACTTGATAGACTTCATCCCTTGAACGCTTGTCAATCCTCACAAGTTTGTCGAAAGTATCCGCCCAATTTTTCAAATCTGCTTCAGTAACCTTTTGAGTGGGTGGCAAAAGCCCCTTAAAAAAGTTTGCATATTCCTTTCCTTCTTCCGAAATCTCCGATTTCGGAGGAGAAGAATTAAATATTTCTTTTTCTTTTACTTTAATTTCCTTTAATTTGTTGCTTTTTGTTGGCTCTCTGTTAAATTCTGTTGGAACACTGTTCAAGTTTTGTTCAAGCATTACATCATAAGTGTTACTATTTTGCTCCAACAATGCTTTAGCATAATTGCCGTTTGTTTGAGCAAGATTACTATCTTGTTCTGCAAAATCGGAAGTTTGTTCTGAGTTTTCTAATGCTTTCAGTCTTCTTGCTTCAGCACTTTTGAGACCTGCTTCAACTTTCTTTTCCCGTTTGTTAATGTATGTTCCTTTCCTTGTGCGAAGTGATTCACTCCAGAAATTATCTCCATCACTAACAAACAGACCGTATTCAACGCAAGAATTGATGATATTGGTAAGAAGTTCTACTTCCATATTCAAACTATAGGCAATACCTTTTACGTGCTTATGGCTTAATTGAGTGTCCTGATTTTCAAACATCATTTCAATCAATATCCAAAAAGCACCATACCCGGTGATACCGTAGTCAGCTCTAAGGCATAGGATCTTTTCATCATTCCTTGCATTTGTATCGTGAGAAAAATAATATGCTTCTTTCATAACATTAACTGGTTATTTATTACAAAATCTTGATTTAAGATATTGCCAAAATATTCTAAACGGCAATTACTATTACCGTAAAATAGTCTGTCAATATTAGAACAAGATTTATCGCCACCAAATCTCTCTATCAGTGGTGTTATTGCATTTCTGTAAACTTCTGCATTATTGATAAACTGTTCTATTATGAAGACAATTCTAAACCTATTAAACAGTTCTTGATGGCTTGGTGTGGTATAAACAAAAAGTGCATTCTCCATCACAAATTGGTCTATAAGAGCTTCTTCATATGTTATATATCCTTCTTCTTTGGACTTAATTCTTTTATCATATTTCTTAGTAACATTGTTATAGGATTTAATATCATTATCAATGTCGATAGCAAGAATTTGTGCCGAATCAATGTCCTTTATTGAAGGTTTCCTACCATTAGCATTTGCTCTTAATATACCTGGAGAAAATGCTAAGCCCTTTTGAATATGGCTTGCGAGTTCTTGACCTGTATATTCTATGTTTCTCCAACCATAAGTTGAAGGATTTGCCTTGTTAAGCATATTCTTATTGATGCTTAGTTTAATTTTTAATGATTCTTTATTTTCCATAGTTTTCTCCATTATTAAATAACAGCCCGACTATTTGGGGGAATGGCATATAAGAGGAAGAATATACCTAAAATAGCCGGGCAATCATTCATTATGCAACAAGTTCTGTATGAATATTTAAGTCAGAATCACCTACTTTTGTAACTATCATCTGTAATCCAGAATCAATTGCTTTTGTCTTGAATTCGTTAAAAGTATCTTTGTCAAGTCGTTCAATTCCGTCCACACAAATAATTCCAAGTTCGCTTGCTCTTATTTTTGCTACTTCAACTGCAATTTTTACTTGTTCGGCTGTATTCAGTTTATCGAATACAATGTCTTTGCAATAGATTTCGCCTTCTTTGATTTCAAGGTCTTTAATTGGTAATTCTTTTAAGAGATTTTCTTTGAGCTTATCTAATCCTGTTAAAGCACTGCTTAACTTATCGGTTTCTTCTTTAAGCATTAAACATTCATTGTGAAACTGCTCTACTAATTCACGTGTTTTCTCTTGGTTTTGATATTGTTTGTGTTGCTCCTGAAGCATAGACAATTCTGTAATAAGCGGTAAATACTTATCCTCAAACTTTGAATGAATCTCTGTCTTTTGGCTTTCAAACCAATCATAGATTTCTTGTTTACTGCTCTCGTGTTCGAGCCGAAGCCTGTTCATTTCATCTTGAAATCTTTCTTCTTCGTTGTCAAGTTTCTTAATTCTGATATTAACAGCTTGGTCTAAGAACATACTTTTTTTACCTTCCATTTCACCTTTTTTATTCTCCAAAGATTTAATCTTTTCAAGCAATTCATTCGGAGAATAATTCAGTTCTGCTATTGATTCTTTAAGTTGTGTCATAGTAGCAGATTTCTCTTTTAATGCTCTGTTTACACCTGTTCTTTCATCATAGAATTGTTTGTATATCCTGCCGATTACTTCAAGAGCGTGTCCGTTTAAATCATCCCGAACCCTGCCACTCATACCGTTTAAAGAACTCTCAAGATGGTCTTTTGTTAATTTCATTGGAATCGCTTCAAGCAGATAATTAACTCTATTCTTTTTATCTGCTGTTAGAAATTGCACAGGATTTACTGATAACATATCAATAAGTTTGTCAATATAGGTTTGTGGCTTATTGATTCTGTTCCCATCTTTGTCTAATATTTTAACATCAGACTTACTTTGTGTAACAGTCTTGGTTAGTTGAACTCCATCATCGAGAATAAGAACAATTTCGCCTTTATCTGTTCCGTTTCGGAGGAGCTTTGCATCATGACCACCGTTTAAGGCGTGTTTAATAGATTCAAGGATTGATGTTTTACCCGAACCATTTCTGCCCTCTATTAAAGTAAATTTACCGGGGTCAAATTCTAATTCTTCTATTCCAAGAAGATTTGCTATTTTGATTTTCTGGATTTTCATATCTAATTCCATTTGATTATTTGTAGAATCAATTTGATTTGATGATTGAATAACTTTTAGTTGTTTTGGCTCACTCTTATAGTCCGGAGTGAAATATTCTTCGAGCTTTTGGTTGTGAATAAACTTAACAAAATCTGTTAAGAGTTCATTAAGGTCATCACGCAAGTCTGGATAAGCATTAAATGAAAACTGTTCTATATTTCTTAGTTCAATTCCACCTACTTTATCTGACAAACAGAATACATTGTAATAAACTCGTTCTGCCTCAAATATGTCAAGATAGTATTTCCATTGACAAGAATTGAAGTATCTTTCAAAATCAAACATTCCCCAGCAGGTTTTGTTTTCAATGATGTGGTTGCCATATAACTGGTCAACCTTGGCTACAACTTCAACTTCTTCATCTCCAATCTTATAAATTTTTGTTATCTTAACTTCAAATGGTGCGTCTTGAACAATTTTTTCGTAGCATGGAGATATAATATCAAAATCGAACTCAATACCATTTTTTGCTTTGAATACATTCCTTTCGGGAATAAATCTTTCTTCTGCTTTTTCGAGAATATCGTGGAATGCACTACCAAGATCCATATACCTTGACGGAGTAAATTCTCCACGTACCCTTTTGAGAAGGTCTTCAAGTTCAATCGAACCATTTAAGTAGTTCCTAAATGATTCAATGGTAGTTACTGCAATTTTAAGCATAACAATACCTCCGTTTCTTATTCCCAAGATACCTTTTCACCATTGGTTTAGGATTAACAGTATTTAGCCAAATTACTTTGGTTTTGCAAACAGAATCCTTGTCATCTACAAACCAGAGGATACTTATGTACTCTGTCATCTTTTCTTCGTCATAGAAAATCTTATAAGATTGTTTCAACAATGGATTACTTACCTTATGCTTAGAATGAATATAATAGATTATCTCACGAGTAAATACTGAAATTAAAGTATTCAATCTTGACTTGCCCGACCATTGTGGCAATTGCTTTCTGAAATCAATTTGTATCATAAATCCTCCTATCCGAAATTAAAGTCTGGTTCTTCGATTTCTATAGATTCCTTTTTAGATGTTGATTTGATTGTCTTTGCTTTTTCTACAACTGTTGGTGCTTCAGTTTGAATTTGATAGAACTTCTTTTCATCTTTATTAAACTCAAAATTCAGTTCTTTTGCACGGAGTTGGATTTTGTCCCAAATCTGCTTTTTGACACCATTTTTCATACTTGCAAGCTCTGGTAAAAAAGTGTTTATATCTGTCAAACTGCTCATACCTTGAACTTTTGAAGATAATTCTTTGATCAGTTTTATCGTGTCTGCTTGTGATTGAGTTTGACCGTTTATTGCAGATTTCATATCTTTGACTAATCCTGCAAAGAAATCCGGATTGTTGTTGAAATCAGGGATAGTCATTGCACTGAATTTAGCAGAATTTTTGCCAATCCAATAGTCCGTAGGATTGAAATCTATCGTTCTCTTATTATCTTTAATGAATAGATACCCTACAAAATCAGCTGTTTGAAGAACTCTGTCATAGCTCCCGCCTGTGATGGCGGGACGCTTGATTCTCAAATCACCTTCTTCCTTTTCTCTTACGTGAGCTATCATAACTACGTCTTTGCCAAGAGTTTTGAGTTTGCCAACAAACAGTGAAAACTCATCTTTCAGTTTGCCATAAAATTGCAATTTGTTACGAGCAAGTTTCGGCTCTTGGTCAATTATCCAAGCACCCATATAGTCTAATAGTGTGTCAATGGTGTCAAGGATTACTGTATTGTAACTGCCGAATGTCTTTATTAATTCTCCAATATTATCGTTTATCTGCTTCCAGCTCTCGATAACAAGAACATCTTTCCTGAAATCACTTCTGTGAACGCCTTTGTCAAAATCCAATGTTAAAGGGCTTTCAGCCGTATTTACTAAGCTGGTTTTGCCTGAACCCGGTTCTCCGTAAATAAGGATGTTGACTGTTTCTACGATTAAGGGTTCGTCTGATTTAACTATTTTAAACATATTAATTTACTCCTGATTTTATTAAAAAAACTGAAATTAAAAGCAATGCTATTGCTATATATAAGCCTGTTATGGCTAATTTGTTGAGTGTTCTTTTCTCAAATGGAGATAAGTAATTGAATTTCTTTAATTTCAAAGGTTTCATCTCAATCTCCTAATTCAAAGTTAGTTGTTGATAATGCTTAACTGCTGGTCTGTCATAGTTTTCAATATTATTTAGAATACTTACCGAAGCTGTCTCAAGTTCATATCTGGTATCAGGTTGAACTTTTTGAGCAAGATAGGTAATACTTTGAACTGCACCAAAACCTGTAGTATCACCACCTTGAATAAAATAGTTCAAAAGTTCATTCTTGCGTTCTTCTGAAAAGTTCAATGATAGACTGATATTTTGAATAGCATCTACAGGATGTTCCAATACTTTTGTTCCTTTCAATGACATATCATCAAGAACATTTCCAAGGTAGTTTTCTGAGAGATAAGCATTCACGGCATCTTTTACTTGGAATTGAATTAGTTCGAGTTCTTTCTGCCTCGTGTTTTCACTCCAATCAAAACTGCCGATTTCCATTTTAGTTCCAAGATGTCTTTCGGCAATTTTATCCTTTTGGAGAATCATTCCGTTTCTGCAAGCTAATACCATTAATCGTGGTGCTATAGTGAATGTTGCGTGCCCTGTTTCAGAGTTTGAGAGTATAAAACCTGAACAAACCCCAAAACCACTATCGTTGTTTGTACCGTAAGGAACTTTATAGTTTCTAAGTAGTTCGGGTGCTGACTTAACTATGTCTGGTGCTATAAACCTAACATACATTCTTTGTTCAGTTAAATCTGCACTATCAATAATTACTTTCTGGTCGGATTGTCTTATAGCTTCAAGAGCAGTGATTAGAATATCTAAGTGGTCTATTACTTTGAATCTGTCGGATAAGAAAGCTCTTGCAATACCATTACCACCGTTGTTATCTACAAAGCTTCTTAGAAAGTAGTTAGCAGGTTTTCGGTTTAGCCACTCAGTAACATTATAGTCGAGCATATCAACTGCTTCTTTACGAAGTCTTTCATAATATCTGCCAGGAATACCAAGTTTGTCTGATATTTGAGCGTGGCAAGAATCTGTAATATCGAAATAGTCTGTTTGCGAATTATTCGATATTGTGATTCCCGAATTTGATAAAAGGTTGAATAACTCTTTGTCAGGTTTTGAATCAGTCAAAGCAAGTTTCCCTTCTATCATTTTGAGTGAAGTAGAAGGAACAATTAAGTCCTTCTTCCTTAGCTTTTGACTCTCAAGCTCTTTTACCAAAGAACCCAAGTCAATTTTAGAAAAATTTGTTTGTTCCATAGGAAAATTCTCCTTATTTTTGTAGTTGAAAATATTGATTATTTTTAAAATCCTTTTGAGTACCAGTCAAAGGGATTTTTTCGTTTTTATTCTTTGTTATGTAATCAGCGATTGCTTCTCGTACCTGCCAAGTGATAGGTTTTCTGATACCTTTTTTACGCAAGTTTTCACGGATTTCGTACATATCTGATACTTGTTCAGGATTCAACTTCATCATATACATCTTGGTTTACTCCATTGATTTTCAAACCTAATTTTGTTATGATTGGGACTATTTCCATTTCGGAAACATTCCTGCCGCCGTTTACTCTCCAAAACATATCGAACCACCAACGCATTCCAGGTAATTTGAATCGCCAAGTGGAAAACCGTGCTACATTGGTTTTGACCAAGAAAACAAATACCGTCATATCTTCTGCTGTCTTGAAACTTCCAATCGGCTCAACTTCTGAATCAATTTCTTTTTTGACAAAGCTAATAAAATCAGGGTGTTCTTCTTCTGTTATAACACATCCTTCCCATACTGCAATTACTGATCCGTCAGGTGTATTCCAATCTGCTTCTTCTGAAAACCAAGTTGATGGTTCTTCGGTTTGATTGCCAAACTTTATCATTTTGCCTCCAACTCAAAGTAACCTGAAATATCATTCTCGCTTACTATTTGGAGAAGGTTCAATTCCAGTGCATTTGCCTCCTGCCTGTCTCGGCATTGGAAATACAAGGAACGAAATTCATAATTCAAGGCATCTGCATTGAACTTTGATTTACTGATGATAAGTTTCATCTTGTCAAAGTCTTCATTCGAGTTGCAAGTGAAGATTAGTTGCATTATTCATCCTCCTCAGAATCTTCGCCAAGTTCTGAAATTGTATCATCTACAGTTACTAAAGAACCACCTAAAAATTCGTGTTCTTTGAGAATAGCTGTTTTGATATGAGCGTACCAATAACATTTAGCACGTTCTTTTGTCGTACCTTCAGGTAGAAGGTCTTTGGCTGCTTCGAGTAATTCAAGCATTTGCTCTTTAATCTCGGTAAGCCTTTCGATTGCTTCTGCATTTTGCATAAGTTTATCCTTACATTATTTATAAATATCTCATAGTTATTCTATGAGGCAAAAATTTCAGTTCTGAAAAATTCTTCAATTGATTTATTTGACAATACTGCAGATTCTTGTCTGCTTCTTACCAATTTATTTTGCTTTGGCTTCTTGATTTCCAAATCACGCATTTCAAGTTTCCTATCATGGTAAGATAAAACTTCACGATATAGGGTTTTTAGATACTTCCTGCCATCACTTGCATTTGTATCAACCCACGAGCGGATTTCATTTGTCTCCATAAGTTTTTTTGCTTTGGAATATGCTACTTCTAAGACTTTGGCTACTTCAGAAGGTCCAAGCTCTGTTTCGGATTCAATATGTCTTAGTTGTTTCATTATTTAATCGATTAAAGTATAGACAAATTAACAGTTCTTCAAAGTTGTTTTGTTATGACCAGTAAACAAGGCTTGCAAAGAATCCCTTATTAGCATTACTGCCGCATTTGCCTTTGGGCGTTTCTCAAGCTCTGCAAAGGCAACAAGCATGTCATGCTCTTTCTTGTTCATAGAGAGCATAACGTGATATTTTTTCTCACCTTTGGGTCTTCCAATGTTATTTTTCATATCAACCTCATTTTGTTCTTGTAATAGTTCCAAAATTTTACTATTTTTGAATAAGTCGAATTTACAAAAATGTAAATTTAACTAATACAAAAATAGTTAATTTTGAGATAAATTACAAGAGATTTTTTCAAAATTTTCAATTTTTTTTGAACTTTTTTTGAATTAATTAGGTTTAAGACAAAATGGAAATGGAATTTGGGAAACGGTTAAAGACTTTCGTTGTAGCTGCCTACGATGAAATAAGAGATTTCGCTGCTGATTGTGGCGTTAGTCCAAGCACTGTCTCTATGTGGTTTGCAAGCAAAAAAGTGCCCGGTGCGGAATCTGTAGAAAAGATTTACAATGCTGGTTGCTCAATTGATTGGCTAATAAGCGGAAACGGAGAAATGCTTGCTATGAATGAATCGGGCAAGAAAATCCGTGAAAAACTTAATATGCCGGATTCCGAACAAGAAGAAATCCATTCTATTACCTATGAGAAAATGGTTCAAGTGCCTTTCGTCAAAGACCTTCGTGTACTTCTGCGTGAAGACATTAAGGAACTACTGCAACAAGCTCTTGCAGGTCAAAAAATCAAATAATGTAAAATATCAGAAATGGAGAATAAATGGAAACTTTAGTAGTTTTTGCAGAACCTATTGAAAATTTTGTGAAATTACCTTCACTTATTTCTGCTTTTTCTTGTGGATTTGGGAGTCCTTATGACGATGGATATGAATTCCACGATGTGCCTGAATCTGTTGCCAAGAAAGCAAAAGATGGATATGTTATTGAAGCCACAGGTAAAAGTATGGAACCTGTTATTACCGAAGGGGACAAACTTTTAATTGACCACGATTTACAACCTCAAAAGGGTGATATTATCGTTGCATACCTAAATGGTGATTTTCTAATCAAGACCTATAAGCCTGTTAATGGTCAAACTATTCTGCTTTCTCAAAATATGGATTATGACCCGATTGTTGTTAATCCTGAAGATAACTTTCAAGTTCTGGGTGTTGTAATTTATAACTTAAAGAAAATAAATGGTAGAAGCTAAACATGACTTATGATGAATATATAAAGATAGCTGATGATATTGATTTGTATTACTTAACCAAGAACCTTCTAATCAAGGAGCATCAAGGTTATGTTAAATCAAGCAGAATTTTAGACTTGTTGCAAAAGGAAGCATCTCGTAGGAAAGCTTCTTTTGTTAGCGATGCTTTAAATGAAATAGCGCTATATATTCAAGCAAACGAGGATTTTCAAAATGTTTTCAGCGAACACACGACTTCTTTACCGTTTAATCACAATAAGTTAAATGGCGACATTCATAAAATACTAAACCACCCTGCAGTTTTAAGCAGAAAGAATGGTCTCCAAGATCAAGAACCAACAGTTATAGAAAGTTGCTTTGAATCAGAAAGTGAATACTTCTTTTGTAAAGTTAAGGGAAATGATTTGTTTGATAATGTTAATGGCGATACTTTTGGTATTGTTGTTAGGAAAAAAAGTAATCCTTTGAATGGGCAAAACGTTGTTGTCAATTATCAATCTAAAATCCAGGTAAAGAAGTTCTACAAAAAAAATGGCAAGGTCTGGTTGATGTCTGGTAAAGACAATTCCAACAAAGTTGAAGTTCAAGATGATGATTTTAAAATATTAGGAGTTGTAACTCAAGTAGTTAAGGAGATAAAAAGATGAGATTAAATCAATATTCAATCAATTCATTTTTAGAATTCTTCTTAGCTATTTTGACCGATTCAATTTTTGGTATATTGAAGTTGGGTAGCTACATAATTAGAGGCTTAAACTGATATGGCAAAACTATATCCAGAATATAATCAATTACTTAAAGAAAATCCTACTGAGGCAGAATTAAGGATTATCGAACTCGTCAATAAATTTGATGATTCCTATGAATTGTTCTACAAACCATTTCTTAATGGTGATATCCCAACCTTTGTTTTGGTTAAGAAATCTTACGGTATGTTTATTTTTGAAGTATTTACTGATAATATTTTTGATTATGAAATTGACAATAAATATCTTAAAAAGAAAAGCAATGATGGGGAAATTGAACTTGTTTCACCTTTTGCAAAAGTTGACACACTTAGAACTCATTTTATAAATTTACATTTCAAAGAACTTTTCGAGAAATTGTTAAAAGATTACCATTATAGGAAGATTATCAATAGTGTAGTTTACTTGGATAATACTTCTTCAGATGAATTTGAAAAATGGTATAGCTCAAACTTTTCATCTAAAAAGTCTTGGAAATTATTTGATACTCAAGTAGTTACAAACGATACCTTAACTAAAGAAAGATTCGATAGAATGTTTCAATTAAGCGGTTTTCAAACTAAGAGTAAATATTTTTCCGATGAACTTTATAAACAGCTTTTCAGATACTTGAAACCTTCCTTTCATAGAATTGACGATGGAATTTTTATTAACTTTTCTGAAGAACAAATTAAGATACTACGTAACCCAAACAATGCAAAGTTAAGAAAAATAAGAGGGGTTGCTGGTTCAGGAAAAACTCTTTTATTGGCAAAAATGGCTGTTGATGAATATGTTAGAACGAAAGGTAAGGTTTTGATACTTACCTTCAATTTAGCATTGAGAAATTATATATCCGAGCAGATTAACCGTATTCCCGCTGATTTTTCTTGGGATGGATTTGAGATTAAGAATTATCACGAATTCTTTAAATCTAAAGCAATGGAATCAAATATTCCTATCAAATTCCTAACAGATTTTGAAAACAAGTATTTTTTTGAAAGAAGTAAGGGAAAGATTGAGAGATACCAATCAATATTCATAGATGAGATCCAAGACTACAGGGAATCTTGGCTTGAAATCATCAAGAAATACTTTCTGGCTGAAGGCGGTTCTTACACTGTTTTTGGAGATGAAAAGCAAAATATTTATGATAGACCTTTGAATGAAGAAGACGATAAAAGACCCTACACTGGAGTTCCGGGTAAGTATTGGAACGTATTAGAAGAAACAGCAAGGCTTTCAAACTCAATAAGAGAATTAGCTCAACAATTTCAAGAATCATTCTTAGGTAATAAATATAAGAAGGACTTGATTAAACAAACCTCTATACCACTTGATTTTTCAAATTCATACGGTACAATAACTAATACTATCAATTATGAACTATTATTGAATGGTTCTAACAGTGCCTTTCATTTGCATAAGTATATACATAATAAAGTAAGGGAAATGAATATTAACCCGCACGATATTGGGATATTGGGTTCAAGGGTTGAATATGTTAGAGATTTATCCTTTTTATTTGATAACATTGACGGAGAAAAAACAACATTGATGTCTGAAACCAAAGAGGATTGGTGGAGACTGTTGTTTTCGGAAATTCCTATAGTTCCACTTGAAAACAGACCAGAAAAGTTCTTTAAACCTATGGTTTCATTTTGTCCCTCTTTAACCAAATTGAAATCATTTGCTCGAAATGAAAACGATTTATATGAAAAGTTGAAAGAACATTATTTAAGGGAATCAAGAAAAAACGAAACTAATAGTGAAGATAGTTCCGATGATTTTAGAAAAAGCATTGAGGATTTTGAGGTTACTGAACACTTGATTGCACAAGGTAAAATAACTCTGGAACATTTTTACCCTAAATGGCAACAATTAAATGAAAGTCTAATAAAAGAAAACTTGAAACAAGAAAATTTAAGTGCGTTAAAGAAATTGACTCCTCAATCAACAATTTTTGAATTTAATAAAGTTGTTAAGTTAATTCCTTATAATATCAAAAGGAAGTATAGCCAACAGCTTCAATATCTAAAGAATCTGCTTGATTCATATAATTATATTACAGAACAACTTGAAACATTGAGGCGAAGTAAGAAATTGAATTTTAGAATGAATACTGACGGAACTATGAAACTATCAACTATACATAGTTTCAAAGGTTGGGAAATTCACACCTTATTTTTGATTCTTGATGGGCAGGAAGAAGACCAGAAGTTTTTAACTGATGAACTTGTCTATACTGCAATTACAAGAGCAAGGTTCAATTTAATAATATTAAACTTGGGTATGATAAAATATCATCATTTTTTCAATCAATCAATGAGAGTTTATGATGGATTCGGAAATTGAAAAAAGATTAAAGCAAATGGCTATTGATACGATAAGTGGAATTTTTGGGCAGGAAGCTCAAACAGATTTCGCTAAGATGCAATCTTATAATAACAAAGATGCTTATTATTTTGAAGTGATTAATTCATTATACTTTCCTAAGAACCCTGCTGACAAAGATTTACACAATATTGGCAAATCAATATGTGAAAATCTGATAATTTTATATCGTGATGTCAAGACGAAGAATCCAAAAATTGCAAGGAATTTCTTTAATGCATTTATTAAGGACTATCCTGGAACGAATAATACAAAATTGTTTAATCAATTCATAACTTTGATAGAAACCTCAAGTGCCTATAAAAATGGAATCAATACAAGTAATTATCTAATGGTTTGGGAGTTAATAAAAAAGCAATTATTATCTGCTAACGAATTTCTGAATATTCTTATTGGCTATATCAATTTTATTATTAATTTTATTTTGAACAATAAAGAGAATAAAAACTTATTATCTGGTTCGTATAAGTCCAAGATTGATTCTTTTAATAAGAATTATCTGAATGCTGTTTTCCCAGTCATTTCTAATATAGCAAATCCGGATTTGAGAAATGCTATTGCTCATAGTAAAATATGGAATGATAGAGAAAATGAAATTATAACTTATGAAACGAAGAATAATATTATCAAAGTTGATACTATTACATTTGTTGGTATTGCAGGTGCAACTACATATCTTTGTCCAGCATATGTGTCTTTCTTATGTATAATCTATATTCTCGAATATACAAATTACAGTTCTTGCACTTTACTACCTGAAGAAGTAAAGAACATACTTAAAAAACAAATCAATGAAAAACTTCAATTAACGGAGTTAACCAATTGAAAGAAAAAAAATACATATTTGAGGAAGGTTTAGATCCTGCTAAAATTGAAGCAATAGAACACACCGATGGTGCATTGTTAATCATTGCAGGTCCCGGTTCAGGAAAGACAAAAACATTAGTGGAAAAAGTTGTTTATTTGATTACTGTTAAAGATGTTCAACCAGAAAATATATTAATAGCAACATTTACTCAGAAGGCTGCTAATGAACTTATAACTCGAATTTCAAATCGAATACTCGATTTAGGTATTAAAGTTAATCTAAATGAAGTTTATATTGGAACATTGCATTCAATTTTCTTAAGGATTCTTGAAGAAAACAGAGAATTCACAAGGCTTTCAAAGAATTATAGACTTCTGGATGATTTTGAACTTATTTATTTTATATATGAACATATAAAAGAGTTTGAAAAAATTGAGAACTTTTCAGAATTATTAAAAGAAGGTTTTATTTCATCTTGGGATAAAGCACAAATAATATTGAAATATGTTAGTAAAGTCTCAGAGGAAATGATAGACATTCAAGAACTAATTTCATCAGAAATTATTGAAATTAAAGTGATAGGAGAGTTAACTAAGAAATATCAGGAATTATTAGCTTCTGAAAATTGTCTCGATTTTACTACTATTCAAACTGAAACTTATGAGCTGTTAAAATCACACCCTGCAGTACTTAATAAGATTCAAGAAAAAATCAAATATATGATGATAGATGAATATCAGGATACAAATACAGTTCAAGAAATGATCATTTTCAAAATTTTGAATCCTGCTACTAATAACATTTGTGTTGTTGGAGACGATGACCAAGGACTATACAGATTTAGAGGGGCAAGTATAAGGAATATTCTTGAGTTCCCAAAAAACTTCAAGAAAGGTGAATGTAAGTTGGTAACACTTACAACTAATTATCGTTCACACCCCCAAATCATTGATTTCTATAGCCAATGGATAAATGAATGTAAGTGGGAAATTGATAGTAAAGTCTTTAGGTATGACAAGAAAATTAAACCAAAAGATTATGAGTTTGATTCCTATTCTTCTGTTGTTAAGATTTCTTCAGACGATTCATTTGAAGAGTGGCAGAATAACACTCTAACATTTATCAATTATCTTAAAGATTATGAATTGTTAAATGACTATAATCAAATCGCATTCTTGTTTAAATCTGTTAAAAATGACAAAGTCATAGCTTTAGCAGAATATCTTGAGCAAAATGGAATTAATGTCTTCTCTCCGAGGTCTGCATTATTCTTTGAAAGACCAGAAATTAAATTAATGTTGGGAGCTTTAATCTTTATTTTCCCAAATTTATTTGATGATCTGAAGTGGAATGAAAACGCAAATCTTGAGATTTGGGAGTACTATCAAGAATGCAAAATTTTTTTTGCTAATGAGGTTAGAAAGAACAAGGGAACACATACGGAGTTATTGAAATGGTGCAATTCAAAAGCAAAGGAACATACTCCATTATTATCGAATACTGACTATTCTTTTTCTACATTGTTCTATCAATTGTTAAAATTTACTTTATTCTCCAATTATTTGGACGTCGAATTGAACGACAAGGCTTACAATCTACGTGCAATCTATAATTTGGGACTTCTTTCAAAGTTATTGACAAAATTTGAATATTTGAATAACATTACTATATTTACTGTTAAGAACTACAAAAAAGTACTTCAAAAGTTCTTTAATCAATACTTAAGATTTCTGAAGGAAGGAGGTATAGAAGAATTCGAGGATTTTGAAGAGTATGCTCCATCTGGTTGTGTTTCATTTATGACTATCCATCAATCGAAAGGATTAGAGTTTCCGATTGTTGTTGTTGGTTCTTTAAATCTTACTCCAAGAAAACAGTACGATGAAATAGATGTTGTACTTCAAAGTAAATATTATAGGAAAGAAGCGTTTGAACCAATTGAGCAGACAAAGTTCTTCGATTTTTATCGTTTATTCTACACAGCATTTTCAAGACCTCAAAATCTATTAGTTCTAAGTGCAAATATTAAGGAAGGACGTGGCAAGTCCCCTTCTAAGTATTTTGAGAAATTATTCAATCAAATACCAGATTGGAATGATGAAAATAGCAATTTGTGTAAATTGGAACTTGAGAGATTGAAACCTGTCAACATTAAGAAACAATATGCATTTACATCTGACATCCTTTTATATGAGAACTGTCCTTATCAATATAAATTCTACAAAGAGTTAGACTATTCACCTGTTAGAATTCAAGGTACGATGTTTGGAACCTTGGTTCATCAAACAATTGAAGATATTCATAAAGCAGTTTTGAGAGGTGAACGTGAACTTATTTCTGATGATAATATTAAGGATTGGTTTAACCACAATTATAATAGTTTATCGAAAAGTCTGAAAACATATCTTGGAGAAGGTCAAATTGAAGCTGCTAAAAAGCAAGTATTGAATTATAAAGAAAAGCATAAAAATGATTGGGACAGAATTAAGGAAGCCGAAGTAGATGTTTCTCTTGTAAAAGAAGACTATATTTTAAATGGTAAAATTGATTTGATAAGAGGTGAAAATGATTCTGTTGAAATTATTGATTTCAAATCTGAGAAGAAAAAACCCGATGTTAATAACTCTATTGACAGGGAAAAGCTAAACCGTTATAGGCGTCAATTAGAGGTTTATGCTCATATTGTTGAAGGAAGAATTGGGCTTAAAGTCAGTAAGATGCATTTATACTACACTGGCGAGGAATCTGGAAATCCATACATAACCTATGGTAATGACAAGGTAAATATTAATAATACAATTGCCACTTTCGATAAGATTGTTTCTGAAATTGAAGCAAAGTCATTCAAAAGACCTGTTGAAAGAATGTGTGAAAAGCTTTGTGGCGATTGTGATATGCGTTTTTATTGTAGAATGAAGTAATTAATAAATATAGGCGAGATTAAAATGAATCAAGAAAATTTAGGTTTAAAAGAAGAAAAGAAGTTAAATACTGTTGACAAATATGAATTTGAACCTATTAAGGGGTATCCAATGTTACATTGGAAAGGCAAAAGACCTTTCAAGTCAACTCAATACTATCCAGCACAGCTCAAAGAAACTTATGGAGAGTCTATGGATGGATGGATGAATGAAATCTATTGGGGAGATAATCTTCAGGTTATGAGCCATCTCTTGAAGAAATACCGCGGTAAAGTTGATTTAATTTATATTGATCCGCCTTATGATTCCAAAGCAGATTACAAAAGAAAAATTAGCTTAAAAGGTAAAGAGTTAAGAGGGGATTACACTACTTTTGAGGAAAAGCAATACACTGATATATGGAATAATGATGAATATTTACAATTTACATATGAGAGGTTTATTCTACTAAAGGAATTGTTATCTGCTACAGGGTGTATCTTTATACATTGTGATTGGCATAAGTCTCATTATTTAAAGTGTTTATTGGACGAAATATTTGGTCAGAGCAATTTTCGTAATGAAATAATTTGGAAAAGAAAAGGTGGATCAGCTAATCCTTCAAACCAATTAGATGTGGCAACCGATACAATATTATTTTATTCTAAAAGTGAAAATTATATATTTAATCAATCTTATACAAAGACAACACCTGAAGCAAAAAAATATATTGAAGAACGATTTAACAATTTTGATGAAAAAGGACGAAAATATTTAAAGTCTCCAATTGTAAGTCCAAATTATAGAGAAAACTTAGTTTATGAATATAAAGGGTTTAGCCCGCCTCCAAATGGCTGGTCAATTTCAAAAGATATAATGGAAAAATGGGATTTTGAAGGAAAATTATATTTCCCTGAAAATGGAGATAGAATTTACCGTAAAATTTATTTAGATGAATATCAAGGACAACCAATTTCAAGTCTATGGACAGATATTTATGTCATTAATCCAGTTGCTAATGAACGGTTAAATTATCCTACTCAAAAACCAGAAGCACTACTTGAAAGAATTTTATCAATCTCTTCTAAACCCGGCGATTTAGTTTTTGACTGTTTTATGGGATCTGGAACAACCCAAGCTGTTGCAATGAAGCTTGGTAGAAAATTTATCGGTGCGGATATAAATTTAGGGGCAATTCAAACTACTACAAAACGATTGCTAAATGTATCAAAAGAATTACCTAATACTATAGATTCTAAATATTATACTGGTTTCAATGTTTACACAGTTAATCACTACGATGTATTCCGAAACCCAGTCCAAGCTAAAGAACTATTAATAGAAGCACTTGAAATACAACCTTTGCCCGGTAACAACGTTTATGACGGAGAAAAGGACGGTAGGTTCGTTAAAATTATGCCTATTAACAGAATAGCAACAAGAGCTGACCTCACAGAAATAATATCAAACTTTGATTATAAATCAGCAGAAATTGAAAACAAGAAAAGTCCGAATAAACCTGTTATTAGCTTAATATTAGTTTGTATGGGACACGAACCTGATTTAGCCGCACAGCTAAAACAAGAGCTAAAGCCATATATTGTGGATGTTCAAGTTGTAGATATTCTTAGAGATAAAGAAAACCTCGAATTTAAACGTGATTCTTTTGCTGAAGTTGTTATCGAAAACCATGAACTTGTTGTAAAATCTTTCTATCCAATGAATCTTCTCCAAAAACTAAGTATTGAAAAAGAAAATATCGAAGATTGGCGAGAACTTGTTGAATCAATAATGATTGACTTCAATTATGATGGGTCTGTTTTAGAACCAAAAATCATTGATGTGCCTGACGCTGGATTAGTGAAAGGGAACTATAAAATCCCTGAAGATGCTGGTAAAATCAAAATCAAAATTACTGATTTATTATCAGAATCTCTTGAATTGGAGGTAGATAATGGCTAAACGTAAAAAAGTTGTTGCTTTGAAGAAAGATGAGATAAACTTCTATGAATATCTCCTTTTCTTCTATCATAGCAATAAGAAAAGAATAAAAAAGGAATATAAGCTACTCACAAAAAAGTTTCTGGACTTTAATGACCCGAAAGAAAAATCTGGAGCTTTCCTAAGACCGCCTCAATTTGAAGCTCTTGAAATATATGTATTTCTCAAAGAATTTTTGGATAATCAAAAACTTCATAACATTTTCGATGATTGGTATAAAGGAAAAAATAAGTTTGAAGGTCGTGAGTTAGTTCATATAAAAGGCGATACTGTAGGTTTGTTTAACCAGATTGATGCTGATTTATTCAAACAAGCTTTTGATGACTTAAAATCAAAGGAATTGCCCTATCCCAATTTTATTTTTGCCTTGACTATGGGTATAGGTAAAACTATTTTAATGGCAACTTCGATTTTTTACGAATTTCTACTAGCGAATAAATATCCGAAAGACAACAAGTATTGTCATAATGCTTTAGTATTTGCTCCTGACAGAACTGTATTACAATCACTAAAAGAAATTATGACTTTTGATAAAAGCAAAGTCGTGCCTCCAGAATACGTTAATTGGATTGAAACTAATTTAAAGTTTCATTTTTTAGATGATACAGGTTCATCACTCAATATTCTCGAACAGTCAGATTTTAATATCATTATTTCAAATACGCAAAAGATAATTCTTAAAAAGCAACATAAAAAAGGAAATGTTGTAAGTAAGCTGTTTTCAGACAACAAAGAGTTACATCAAGCTATTGAAGCCAATAAAGAATTTGATGATTTATATGATTTTGAACCTGAAGAAGAAAGGGAATTATTAACTAATCAAAGATTTCAAAAGCTACTAAGAGTCAATCAATTGGGCATTTATGTTGATGAAGCACACCACGCTTTTGGCAACACACTTGAAAGAAGTCTTACAAGTTTAAGACAAACAATCAATGAATTAAGTTTAAGTTTAGAAAAAGCTAATACTCAGGTTGTAGCTTGCTTTAATTATACAGGCACACCTTATGTCAAAAATAGATTATTACCCGAAGTTGTTTATGCTTATGGATTAAAAGATGCAATTCAAAAGGGTTACTTAAAAAGGGCTGTTGTTAATGGTTATACTAATTCCAAATCTAAAGAATTTCTCAAAATAGTAATCGATGATTTTTGGAATTATTATTCAGAAAACAGATATGAAGGTTTATTACCCAAAATCGCATTTTTTGCTTCCTCGATTGAAGAATTGGAGAAAGAACTTAAACCCAACATTGAAGGTATATTGAGTGAAAAAAATATCCCAATGGATAAAATCCTTGTTAATGTAGGCGATGAAAAAATTACTTCTAATGACGATATTAGAGAATTTAATAATCTCGATAAACCGAGTTCTGATAAACAATTTATTCTATTAGTAAACAAGGGAAAAGAAGGTTGGAACTGTCGCTCCCTTTTTGCTGTTGCTTTGCATAGACAACCCAAGTCTAAGATTTTTGTTCTTCAAGCAACTATGAGGTGCTTGAGACAAATCACAGAAATACAAGAAACTGCAAGGGTATATTTGTCTGATGATAATCGTCAAATTCTGGATAATGAATTAGAAGAAAACTTCAGAATGGCAGTTGGCGATCTTGATGTAAATACCGATAAAAAAGTAACTGTTCAAGTCAAACTTTTAGAACCACGTGTTAAAGTACCTTTGAAGTCAATTAAAAAGCTACATACTTTGAAAGAAAAGTCCATAAAATATTCTGATAAAGTAGATTTTGGAATTGAAAGCTTGGATAAAGAAAAATACAAAATTATTAAAACTCAAAGGAGTATAACAAATTTTGAGAAAAAAATTGGTATCCCTGAAGATTTGAGTAAATATAGAGAAAATAGAATATTTAGTAGAATTACATTAAATGCTGAAATAGCAAGATATTTAAATATTAATCCGATAACGATTGATAAACTACTAACTAACTCAATAGATGAATATGATTTGCTTTTAAAAAGTGTCAACGAATTTAACGATATAATATACGATATCATCATTCCTAAACTATTCAACACTATCTTTGAGATTAAGGAGTTCGAGCATATTGAAGAAAGAGAAATTGAATTGGTGAAGTGGCCACCCGCAAATGGAAGCGATGCCTATATGTTTAGAGTTAAGCCTGAACTTCTTATTAAAAGTGAGGATTACAAACTTACAGAATTAATAAGTAAAAGTTTTCACTTAGATAATTATTGCTTTGATTCTATACCTGAGTTAAGTTTCTTCAAAAACGCTTTAAATGACAATAATTTAGACAAGGTCTATTTTACAGGAATGCTTACCCATGGTCAATCAGATTTCTGCGTAAGTTATATTGACCCTGAATCACATACTTTGAAGAATTATTATCCGGATTTTCTGATTGTTAGAAATGACGGCTCTTATGTAATTATTGAAGTAAAAGCAGATGTTGATATTGATACAAGTATTGTCAGAGCAAAGACTGACTATGCAAATAAAATAGCTACCGCAAGCGGAATGTCTTACATTATGATGCCAAGTAGCAAAACTTCATCATTTTTTCAATTGACTAAATCGGAGGCATAAATGTATAGAATTTTGCATCTATCAGATATTCATTTCAATATTGATAAAAAGAAGCATTACTTTGATTCGATGACGGAATCTCTAATTAAAGATTTAAGTACCCTTAATAAGAGTAAACAAATTGATTTCATCTTGATAACTGGAGATTTAATTGATAAAGGCGGTTTAGGATACGATAACATCAATTCTGCTTTTCAAGCTTTTGAAACAGAATTTATTAATCCAATAACTGAAAGTATTGCCTTAGATAAAAGTAGAGTGCTTTTTGTTCCCGGAAATCACGATATTGATAGAAAAACAATTAAACATTTCTCTGAGGTAGGAATAGCAAACTTACTTATTAATGATAAATCTGTGAATGATGCAATTATCAATGATGATTCTGATTTGACAATAAGAATCAAATCATTTAAAGATTTTGAAAGAGAATACAGAAATAAGTATCCATCAAAAAAAGATGCAATAACAAACTTTCAAAGTACACATATCTTTGACGATGGGTGCAATAAAATAGGATTTGCCTGCATAAATAGTTCATGGAGGTGCAGTGGTTCTGAAAATGAAAAAATAATTATTGGCTCTAATCAAGTTCTGGCATCAATACAAGATCTCCAAGAGTGTTCTCATAAGATTCTACTATCTCATTATTCAGAAGATTCTTTGCAGGATTTTGAAAATACTTCATTTCAAGAAAGAATATTAAATGAATTTGATATTGCTTGTTTTGGACATAAACATAAGTCCCTAGCACGTTTAATAAATCATGGCGAAAAGTCTGTTTTTTATTCTACAATTAGAGGCGATTTTGAATTCTATGAAAAAAACATTGATTTTATATTTGGGTATGCTATACTTGATTTCATCACTGAAGTACCTAATAAAGTCATATATTCGATGAAGTTATATGATAATACAAATAATAACTTTTATACTTATCATAAGGAAGATAATGTAGAGCATATTTTCCCATCAAAAAATATTAGTGATTATAGCCCAACAACAATAATTAAATCCATAAAAGAAAACTACTTTCCAGAAATTGATACACACCTACTTTCTTATAACACTGATAGTAATGCTCCAAAAACTATTAAAGATATATTTGTTCAACCACTTTTGAATAAAAAGCTATTTTATAAAAAAGAGGACTTAGATGTAAAAACTCATAATAGTGATTTAGTAACCATTGATGATATTCTGAAGTCAAAAGAACATTGCTTAATCTTTGGTATAAAGGAATCTGGAAAAACTCTTATATTAGATAAATTATTAATGGATAGTATTGAGAATTATTATGAATCGAAATATATCCCTATTTTGATTGATTTCAACGAAATCAAATATAATCTAAATAAAAATATTTCAGAGTTTTTGAGGTTGGATACAACCGTTTCAAGTTCATTTTGCAATCAAGAAAACATCCTTTTGTTGGTAGATAATTTAAACTATAAAAATATTGACGATATTCATAAATCAACATTATTTAAGTATTTGACGAATCATCCCCAAACGATACTTATCGCAACAATCAACCAAGATTTTGAGGGAGATATTCCCTTTGATGTTATTGAGCATTTTAATAAGATGCATTTCAATACTTTTAAAATTGAACAATTTAAAACTAAGCAAATTCGAGAACTTACTAAAATGTGGTTTGGTATTGAAGATAACAGTTTACTTCCAAAGTATTTAACAGATTTATCTGATATACTTAAACTTATTGATATACCTAATACTCCACTCTCAATTTCCCTGTTACTTTATTTAATTGAGAAGGAACAAAAGAAGAAACCTAAAAATATGGCGGATATGCTGGAAAATTATATTGAAAATTTGTTTCAGAAGTCAGAGAAATCAATAGTATATTCAAATGAATGGAATTATTCTGATATTATTAAAACGTTGTCAAGCATTGCAAAATTAATGCTGGAACATTCAGAAGAAAATTACAGTATTCAGTTAGGTAAAATACACGAATTCATTACAAGCTATTTAAACGATACTGGTCAAACTATTTTTAATTCAGAGGAAATACTAAACCAGCTAATAAATTCTGGCATATTAGTTAAGAAAAATAGTCGTGTTTCATTTAGATTTGCTTGCTTTTTTGAGTTTTTCTTAATGAAGAAAATGGTTTTTGATAAAACTTTCAAAGAAACTGTTTTTGATAAAGACAACTATTACAAATACATAAATGAAATAGATTATTTTACAGCTTTAAATGAAGATACGGATATTTTGATTGAACTTAAAGAAAGACTTGATGAATCATATTTGTCCATCAATACAGTTATTGACAAAATTGGAAAGGAGTTTGATAATTTACTAATCCCTATAACCCAATTTTCTAAATCACTGGACGAGAATAAATTTCAACAACAATTGCAAATTGTGAAATCCAATCAAGATGAACTGGATAAATTAGAAGATGAAATATATGAGATAAAAAAGATTAATTCAAAGATTGAATTAAAAGAAGACTTAGAAATGGATAATATAAGGTATTTATTGAGAACTTTAAAGATTACTGCGAAGGTTCTCAAAAATACTATTTCCGCAAACAAACAGACAAAAGCAGAAGTATTAAATTCAATTTTAAGATGTAGTTTGTCCTTTTCATTTTTAAATCAGATATACATTCTAAAAGATATTGAGAGAAACATCAATTCTAATGACAAGTATATCAGAGAACTCTATATGATATATCATTTCTTGCCCTACATAATCGAGTCGATGCTTTACGATTTTTTAGGAACAAAAAGATTAAATGATGTGCTGAAAGAAATTGCTGATGATACTTTCAAAAATAAGAAGAGTCTTGAATATACAAAGTTTTTAATAATGCTTTTATATTACGATATTAATGGCGAGGATTCTTATAAATTTATTACGAAACATATTGAAGAATTTAGAAAACCCATATTTTATGATTCTATTATTGCAAAATTTGTAGTCAACTATTTTTTCAAATCTCATAACTCGAAAACCGACTCAGAAATATTAGATATATTAAGCAGAATTATTTCGCACGCTAAAGGTATTGGGAAGGATAAATTGAATCAAACAAGAAATGATTTGAAGTTGAAAGCTTTATCCAAGAAAAAAGAGCTTGGCGACCAGTTATTCAATGATTTTTAAATTTGTAATCGATATAATATCACAGATGGGTTAAAAATACTATGAATCAAAGCATATTGGATAGTCTAAAATCAGTTAGGGACATAACTGACATATCACCTGATATAACTAATTCCATCAGGCAACAAATGGAATTGGTGATTAATTCTGCTAATATTATTGCTCAAAATTTTAATAAAAATGTTTTAGATGGATTAACAGAAAATCTTAAATATTTTCAACAACAGCAATCTGAAATCTTCAACAAGACTTTTTTATCTTCTTTACATTTAAATATTGATAGTGCTATTAAAAGTATAGACTTCTCAGGTGTAAATCATTTTCAAGAAATGATTTCAACATCATTTGCAAATTTAAATTTGAATATGAACAACATATTTCAAGGTTATGTAAATACTTTAGTTGAAAGTCTGAATAACTCGAACTCATATTTATCTCAAATACTAAAAGAAGTTGATAACTCTAATAAAGTTGAGAAGGCAAAAGAAGTGCAAGATTTATTGATTAAAGAATATGGCTTTATGTTTTTTGATTTATCAACAGAGCAATTATTAAAAATTAGGAATTATCCATTAAAAATTAGAAATGCTACGGTAACAAAAATATTATACTCAAATACCAAAAAAGAACTATACAGTGAGATGATGTTGAATTCTTTTGATGACAATAAAAGATTAAAAAAAAGAAAAACTGTCATATTACAAGGTTATCATGCTCATTGCAGAGGTGAGTTCTATTTATCAATTCCAGTATTTTTAGCACAAATTGAAGGGATGGTTGCTGATTTTTTGGTACTATCTAAAATCTGTGAAAGGAATGATCACTTATTAACTAAGAAAGGGTTGGAAAAGAAGATTAAAAAAACTGGAATCGAAAACAAAGAAGACTTTCTAATGAATATTTACAATCGTATTACTAATTTTATTGTTAGCGAACGAAACGCAATAATGCATGGTAATAAGGTAAATTACTCTTCTGCAAAGTTATCGACAGAATTGCTATTAATTTTGTTATACTTAACCACATTGTTTCATTCAAAGGTCAGATATGAAAACTATTGAAAATTTATCTGAACTAACTTTCGTTGCGATGATTGAAGTTAATTATATCAAAATAATGATACTAAGACTATTGGAATCAAAAACAATCATTATTTATGTAATAATCACAAATTTAATAAATTATATTTAACAAAGTAGATTTAAAGTATGGAAAAATTTAAAGCATCAGACAGAGAATTATCAACGTGGTATTCAAAAATTAAGCTTGGTGAAATAATGTTGCCAAGGTTTCAAAGATTTGAGGCTTGGGACAGGAAACGTATCTCAAGTTTATTGCAGGTTTTAGCGAATAATCTGCCCTTAGGAATTACTTTAATTTTAAAGACTGACAAAGAACCTCAATTTATTTCACGATTCATTGAGACCGCACCAGAAAAATTTGATTCCGTTTCTGAATTATTGTTAGATGGTCAGCAAAGACTTACAGCGTTTTGGAGAATGATGAATAACAATTACGAAAATGAAACCTACTTTCTTTATATACCCGATTGGGATAAAGATTCAACACCGCCAAATGAAGATTCTATTTTAGGTTATTGCCAGCCACGATGGTACAGGAAAGTTAATGGTAAAATAAGCAAATATCCTATTTGGGCTGACGATCCCGAATCTTGTTTTTATAAGGGATTACTACCTACACAATTGCTAAGACCAGAAAATATTGAAAATGAAATCAATGACTGGGTTAATAAAGCACTAAACGCTATTAAACCAGATGATAATGACTCTGATTACTTGCCCAAATTAGTAGCATATACGAAAAAAATTGAGCAAAGAGAAAGTATCAAGAAAATGATTACTGATTTGAGAGAAATCATAAATCATTACAATTTACCTTATTTACAACTTGACGCTTCTACAAGAAAAGATATTGCTTTAAACGTTTTCATTAATATGAATACGAATTCAAAACCACTATCTGTATATGATATTGTAGTTGCAGAAGTTGAAAGTGTAAAAGGACAGTCCCTACATGATTTAGTAGAAAATCTTGATTTAAAGTTTCCCAAGATTAAAAATTATTTTGAATTAGAATATTTAACACTTTATACATCTGCTTTGCTCCAAGATAAACTTCCTAATCAGCGTGGAATAATTGATATGGACAAAAAGATATTAGTTAACAATTGGGACTTGGTTGAATTTAGTTTAAATGAAATGTCTAACTTATTAGAATCCCAAGGCATTTATGATAGACAAAGGTTGCCAACCAATGCGATATTAGCTGTAGTTGCAGGAATTTTGGCAAATCAAAATTTGAAACCCGATAAAAAAGGGCAAATCAATACTTTACTAAAAAAATATATCTGGCGTTCATTCTTTACTGATAGATATGAAAACTCTGCGGCATCAAGAGCATATGCAGATTTTAAAGCTTTAAAAGGCTATCTTAATGAAGAAATCAAAGATAAAGATACCAATTCAATTTTTACAATTGACGATGTACCAATATTTAATGAAAAAGAATATCCAATTGCCGATGTGCAAGAACTTATGTCTGTAAAGTGGCCTAAAGGTGAAAATATTAGAGGTAGGGGTATTTTAGCTGTATCAACTTTGTTAGGAGCACTAGATTTTGCTGATGCAAAACCAATAAGAGAAAATATAAATTCTCGGGATTACCACCATATATATCCCGATGCTTTGTTAAAAGAAGCTAAGATTGATAGCTTTTTAGCATTAAATTGTGCATTGATAACCAATTCTACAAATAAATCTATAGGAAGAAAAGATCCTTTGCAATATTTAAAGGATAGATATTCTTGGACAAGTGAAGAAATAGTTAATCAAAGATTGCATAGTCACCTTATACCGATTAAAGAACTTGCAAATGGAGGTTATGAAAATATTTCCGATGATGATAAAAAACAAAAAATTAAAGATGATTTTTCATACTTTATATTGGCAAGAGCAAATCTGATTCATATTGCTGCACGCAAATTGTGCGAAGGGAAGAGTATTACTTATTCTGAAATATATAATGAATATACAGAAAATCTTAATACTCAAACAGTAGAAAACATTGAAAGTAATTAACGATTAAAATAAAGAAACATACTTTTCTCATCCTTTATGCTATTAATTGGAAGAGATGAATGAATCGTATAAGTAAAGGAACTAATTGATAGGATTAAATGTAAAACTATATGCTTGAATCAATTTACATAGGAATTATTATTATTATTGGAACTATAATTTTCAATATGTACTCTGTTCGTTCATCAAAAAGACTTTTTCCTTTGATAGAACAAGCAGAAGAAAAAATATCTTCATACCTTGAGTTCCCAAATGGATATTTCAATTTGAATAAATTGACTGTTTGGAGAATAGATTATGACTCAGTATTGAGAAAACAACTATTCTTTAAGTTGAAATCATTGTTCTTTAAAAGTTCTGTTAAACAAAAATTGTATAGAATCTGGGAGATTAATTCAAATGCAGAAACTATACGTAATGATTACAATAGAAGATTTATAGATTATGAACTAAAAGTCTACGATTCTTTCTTTGATAATGTTGAAGGAAGAAAACTTGATAAACAACAAAGAGAAGCGGTAATAACTGATGAAGATAATAATTTAGTTGTTGCTGGTGCTGGGTCTGGCAAAACAACTACAATTGTTGGAAAGATGAATTATATCATTGACCGATATAAAGCTAAACCTGAAGAAATTCTCCTAATATCATTTACAAATAAATCAAGTAAGACCTTGGCTGACAGAATTAATATTCCGGGGGTAAGAGCATTAACTTTTCATAAGTTTGGATTGGATACAATCACCGAAGTTGAAAAGGTTAAACCATCATTGTTTGATGAAAAAAACTTCAAGAAAATAATAATTGAGTCCTTTAATCAAAACTTAACTCAGAAAATATATTTGGAGAAAGTAGTTGACTATTTTCTAAACCATTTAAAAATTGATAAATCTTTATTTGACTTTAAGAATCAAGGCGAACACTTTCAATATTTGAAAGATATGGATTATAAAGCATTTATACCATCTACAGTTCCTAACAAAGGTAAGCAAACATATAATTATGAAATAGTTAAAAGCATTCAAGAATGTAAAATTGCAAATTTTCTTTTCTTCAATAGGGTGTTTTACTATTATGAGCGTCCCTACCCTTATGATACTTCTACCAGTGAACACTCACAGTACAGACCAGATTTTACGATTGTAAAAGATATTACAAAAATTGAAGGTGATGAAATTAGAGAACCAAATTCAAGCTTGGTATTTCTTGAGCATTTTGGCATTGATAGGCAGAACAATGTTCCAAAATTCTTTGCAGAGCCAGGAGAACCCTATGAGTTTGCCAAAAAGAAATACTTAGACAAAATTGATTGGGCTCGGAAATTACACAAAAGAAATCGTACTGAGTTAATTGAAACTTTTAGTTATGAATTTGACGAAAGAACTATTTCTGAGAATCTTACAAAAAAGTTGCAAAAAATCGGAATAAAACTTGACCCTATGTCTTCTGAAGAAATATGGAATATTATAAATACAGCAACCCCAAAGGATATTGACAATTTTTATGATTTGATTGCAACATTCATTGTTCTAATGAAATCAAACAATATGACTATAAGCGATGTTAAAGTCAAGGCATCAATGCTCAATAATATTCGTTTGAAAGAAAGGAGTTTATTGTTTTTAGAGCTAATAGAACCAATTTACTTGCATTATGAAAAATCTTTGAAGATAAATAAGCAAATCGATTTCAGCGATATGATTAATATATCTACTGCCTATTTTTCAGAAGGAAAACATTCTCAAAGTTTCAAATATATTATAATTGATGAGTTCCAAGATATTTCTCTAAGCAGGTATAGATTAATAAAGTCATTAAAAGATAATAATCCGGATTGTAAATTGTTTTGTGTTGGTGATGATTGGCAATCGATATATAGATTCACAGGCAGTGATATTGGGCTGTTCAGAGATTTTAGTAAATATTTTGGCTTTACTGCTTTATCGAAAATTGAAACTACATATAGATTTAGCAATCCATTGCTCAAATTGTCAAATGAGTTTATTATGAAGAATCCGAATCAAACTTCAAAACAACTTATGAATTCCAACAAAAGCAAAGTAACAAATTACAAAATAATCCAAGATAAATTTTTGGACAAAGGTTTAATTAAAGCATTTGATGATATTCTTGAAAATATAAGCGATGTAAGTTCTAAAGAAATAATTTTGCTCGGTAGATATAAATTTGATTTTATTAGGCTTAAACAAGATTCAAAAGAATTTAAATTCAGTAATGACAATACTTTATATTACAACTCAAAGAATCATAAAAGTAAAACATTAAAAGCTGATTTTATGACGGTTCACAGTGCTAAAGGATTGGAGGCTGACATTATACTACTTATCAATTGTAAATCAGGTCAGTATGGATTTCCCTCACAGATAAGCGATGATCCAGTACTAAATCTATTATTGAGCGATGCAGATCAGTTTGAAAACAGTGAAGAAAGGAGATTGTTTTATGTGGCATTAACAAGAGCAAAAGAATATGTATATCTGATAGCACCTGAATATGAAACATCAAAATTTATTGATGAAATAGATAATAGCCAGAACAATTTGAATGGTCAACAAACAAAACTGTGTCCAAAATGTGAAACAACTAAACTAAAATTTGTATCAGGAACTTCAAAAACAGGTAATGATTGGGCGTTTTGGGGGTGTTCTAACTTCAGATTTGGCTGTGATTATAAAGAATGGGTAGATGTTAAACCTGCTACTCCAATCAAAAATCGCTTTTTTTCTAATAGGCAGATTAAATAACAATAGGATTATTAACAATTTAGATTATTGATATGAAAACATATACATACAAAGACTTGATAGAATCATATAAATACTATCTTTTATACAAGGATAGCGACCCTTTCTTTGATTACTATGTCCAAAGATATAAAGCTTTAAGTGAGTCATTTGGAGTAGATTTTAATGTTGAAATCAAAAGTGATAGTAAAAAAGATGACTTACTAAGGTGGTTTGTTGATTCTGTTAAAGCAACCACTAAAAGAATCAATCCTTTTGATGGATTAATGGAAGCACCTGCATACATAGGAAAACTTTATAAAGAGCATACCAAAGATTTCATTGAAGCTGAAGGAGTTTTACATAAAGCTCACTTCAAGTTTCAATGCCATCTTATTGAACTTATTTATGGTAATACTGAAAGCACTGTATCGTCAGCAGAACTATTGGAAAATGGTTTTGACGATTCTCAAAACGAACCTGATATAACTGATTTTTGGTAATACTTTATGGCAAGACCACGAACACGAAAGCAAAGATGGGATCACCCATTGTATAACATCGGTTATTGTTTTAACCGTGATGGCGTGGTTCATACAAACATTTCCTATGATAACAAGCGTTATAGGCAAGCAACTCCACTCAATTGGTTGCCTGAAAACAAGAAAAGTGCTCTGAAAATACTTGAGGAGAGAATTGTTTCATTAATGAATCCTAATGATGAGAAGGATGTTACTAACGATAATCAAGTGCAGAGTGTATTCGTTTTGATAAAGAAATTTTCAGAGATTCACGTAAAAAACTTATCCAAAACTGCCCAAAGAAAGTATTCTTATGCTTGTAGCACTTTTATTAAAAAAGACTTTTTCTTGTTGCAAGTTGATGATATCCAAGATCATATTAGCCATAACAAGAATAGGTGTCATCTTCACGATAATACTAAAAGAAAACTATTGATGAACTTAAAGCAGCTCTTTGATTATGCTATTTCTCGTGGATATATGCCACGAAATCCAGTAATAAAAGAAATGTTGCCTAAACCAGTAAAGTCAAAAAATGTTGTATTTACTTTTAATGAAGTCGAGAAGTTAATCCATTATTTCCAGAAGACTGAAAAGAAAGAATTTTCTTTACTGATAAGATTCATTGCAAATACTGGTGTTAGGATTGCTGAAGCAATTAGTATAAAATGGAAAGATATAAAAGACGACATGATTCTTATTCATGGCAAAGGAAACCGTGAAAGGCAGTTTCCAATCAAACCTTTTCCAGAAGTTGCAGAGATATTAACCGAATTAATCGAATTTAAAGAAATCAACAACGGCAAATTGTTTAAATGGAATTCCTATGCTAAGTTAGAAAAATGGATTCGTGATGCAATTGCTGAACTTGAGATAAATAAAGATGTCAATTTTCATGCTATACGAAAAATGTTTGAGAATCGTCTAATAAATGATGAAGATTTGGATTCTAACATTGTTGCTGAAATTCTTGGGCATTCAAGGAGAATTCAAGAGCAACATTATTTGGAAGTATTAGGAGCAAAAAGGATGGAAGAGATTATTATGAGAAGAAGAAATAAAAAGGAAAAGTAGCGTGTCAAATACGTGCCAAATAAGTTAGAAATCTTTGATAAAATATAAAGAAAAATGGCACAAGCAAAATTTTGAAAGTAGCTGTATTACAATAGGATACAGCTTGAATTACAACTAACGGAGAAGTTGGGATGTTCTCCCGCCATCTCCACAACCTAAACTTGAAAACCCTGACTGTGTCGGGGTTTTGTGTTTATGCTTTTATTATATTTCAATTCTTGCTTGGATTTTATATTTCTTTTATTTATGTTTGCAATGTGGATATTGGTATATAAGGCTTTTAAATGAGTATTTTGATGTTATACTTGAAAAAAGGAAGCACGATATGAAAAAGTTATTTTTGTCAGCAGTTTTTATGCTTTTAGCGGCAAACACCCTTTTCTCTCAATGGGAACCGGTGAATAATGGGCTGGAAGGAGTACAGTTTGGTGTTAATGTTCTTTGTTTAGCAAAATCCGAAAATAACATTTTTGTAGGTACTACATCTGGTGTATTTCTGTCAACTAACTATGGGGATAGCTGGGCAACTGCCGGATTGTCACAACATCGTGTAAACACAATTACCATTAGTGAAAACAACATATTTGCAGGAACAGAAGAAGGAGGTATATTCTTATCTTCGGACAACGCTAATAGTTGGATAGAGAAAAATAATGGATTAACAAATATTCAAATCTCTGCAATAGCCATAAACGGAAATGACATATTTGCCGGTACAGGTGAAGGGATATTTTTATCAACAGATAATGGAAATAGTTGGACAGAGAAAAATAATAATTCTACAAAAAGAATGGTCTATACAATAGCAATTAAAGGAAATAATATTTTTGTCGGTACTTATGGTGGTGGTGTATTTATTTCAACTGATAATGGTGATAGTTGGACACAGAAAAATAATGGTATGAAAAATTTAAATGTATTATCTTTAGCAATTAATGAAAATCACATCTTTGCAGGTACTTACGGTGATGGTATATTTTTATCAACAGATAACGGCAATAGTTGGGTTCAAAAATCGCAAGGATTAAAAAATTATACAGTTTTAGAAATAGTTATAAGTGGGGACCTCATAATTGCAGGAACATGGAGTAGTGTATTTTTATCAACTGATATGGGAAATAGTTGGAAACTTATATTATTAACTGATATGTATGTATTTGCACTAACAATATTTGAAAATAACATTTTTGCTGTTCCATTTTATGGTCAAGTATTTATTTCATCCGATATGGGGAATAATTGGACTCAAAAAAAGGATTTATCAATATTAAGAGATGTACAAGCCATTGCGATTAGGGGTGAAAATGTATTTGCAGGTTTAAGGGCTGATGGAGTGTATTTTTCATCTGATATTGGAAATAGCTGGACTCAGAAAAATAATGGTTTGACAGATTTTGATATTTATATTAATTCACTCGCTATAAATGGTAACTATATTTTTGCAGGAACAGGAGTTAATGGTATTGGTGGTTTATATTTATCAACTGATAATGGAAACAACTGGAAAATTTTAAATAATGGGATTGTAGAAGCTCAAATAAATACTATTGTAATTAGTGGCGATAACATTTTTGCAGGATCTAATTCAGGTAAAGTATCTCTATCAACAGATAATGGAAATTCATGGCAAGAAAAAAGTAATGGATTGACAGGTTGGCATGTTTCAACAATAGCTATAGATGGAAACAACATTTTTGTAGGGATATCAAAAGGTGATGGAGGCGTGTTTGTATCAACTGATAACGGAAATAGTTGGACAAAGAAAACTAATGAATTGACAAATATTGATGTACAGGCACTTTTAATAAGTGGAGATAATATTTTAGCTGGAACTGTTGGAAGCGGAATTTTAGTTTCTACTGATAATGGGGAAAGCTGGACCCAAAAAACTAATGGATTAACCAATCAAAATGTCTGGACATTAGCCCAAAGTGGTAATAATATTTTTGCAGGTACTTCAGATGGAGTATTTTTAACTACGGATAATGGAAATAACTGGATTAAAAAAAGTGATATTGTGATAATGAAACATGTCCAAGAAATTGCTGTAAATGAAGATTATATCTTTGTCGGGACTTGGATTAGTGGCATTTTCAGAGCAAAAATATCAGATTTAGTTGCTTCGAGTGTGAATGATGAGTTTAGCTCAAATGGTAATTTGAAAATTTATCCCAACCCTGTAAGTGAACTACTCACGATCGGAAGAAATGGCGTCGGACGGGCTGAAATTGTCATCACAAACACAATCGGACAAACTGTTTATACCGGTACGGTTGCAGCCGGAGAGCAAAATGCATGCGTACCTGTTGCAGAATATCCCGATGGAATTTACTTCATAAATATGAAATACGATGACGGAACAACAGAATTCCAAAAATTTGTGAAAAGCGGGAAATAGTTTTAAAGTGGTGCATATTTAAAATTTAAAAGCCCTTCTATACTGAAGGGCTTTTTATTTTTGCATTTAATTTGATTTATTTTATTTATTACTTATAAAATCGCTATTTGCTTTGTAGATGGAGTCCAGAGCGTGTTGTCCGTCAAATTCGGATAGGATTTCCATTTTGCCGGCACCTTTGTAATTTGTCAACCAGATTCGCAATATGTTCAATCATTCGTAAAAAACGACCATTTGAACTTTGTTGTTTATTACAATTACAATGGTGTTGTTAGACGATATTTCCCTGATTTCATCTGTAAATTGACAAATGGAGAATATCTTGTAGTTGAAACCAAAGGTCAAGATATCGAGCAGAACAAAACCAAGAGAGTATATTTAGACGAGTGGTGCAAAGCGGTGAATCAGCACGGTGGATTTGGTAAATGGAATTGGGTGGTTTCATTTGACCCAAATGATTTATCAATGTTGATTAAGAATGTAGTTAGTAATGAATCGTAAAAAAAGATTTGCCCAAGGCGCACTTTTCTTATAAGAAGCGGGGCAAGTATGTTAATACAAAAGAAATTTATAAGATGGAAAAAAATCAAACATCTGAAATAATTATTTACGTACATCGGAAGGCAAAGTAAGCGTTGATGTTATATACAATGCCGAAACCTTCTGCCTTACCCAGAAAGCTATGGCTCAGTTATTTGGCGTGGAAGTTCCAGCGAGTTATTGGAAAATTCAGTTATTTCCCAAATTGAAACAACTGCGAGCATCTTGAATTATCGAATTACCTGATTCATATAAGTCAAACATATATATATATATAACACCACTCTATCGGGTAGTGTTTTTTTATTAGCAAACGTTCATTTTCACTACGTAGAAATTAGTTTCTCGCATCATTAAAAATATTTTTTGCATAATCAAATTTTTATTGTATGTTTGACATAGATATTTATTAGTTTTAGTTAAATGAATAATTTGTAATTATAATACGACACTAATGCAGACTATCGACAATTCGACATTTCATAATGCCTTTCAAAACCAAGCAACTTTTCAAAGATGCAAATATTGTATTTGGACACCATTTCGGCTATCTACAAAAGCGAATGTTCTCCTCAATTTCATTGTTGCAACTTTAATGACCAATAAATTTATATGATATAGATTGGATTTTGAGTACTCAATATAATTGACTTATTGTTATTCAACAAGGTATCAAATTACATTTTCTCAGAGATAGGCTTCAAAAATACTTTGTTTTTTTGTTACATAAACAATGTTAAAGGAGAGATTTTGAGTGTTATAATAAGCGTTCGGACTTGTTTGTGGCTGCTTATTTTAAGTATTCTTGCGTTTGCCACAGTAGCCTATTCTCAGGACAACTTGGATTCTACCCAATCAGAACCATGGTTTACTATTTCCGGAACCGCATCTGCAACAGTTGATATGTATGATTTCACTTCCGACCCGACAGGTTCCCAACGTGGAAGACGTCCATCATCGCTCACACGACTTCTTTTTTCCCCGACCCTGAAATTCGGCTCTTATTTTTCTTTGCCACTCAATTTGATGTTCACTTTCCCTGAAACAAATACAACAACACCGAGGATTAGTAGTCCAACGGTGTCGCAGTATTTACAGAATCCTGCAAACGCATTCGGTATGTCATCATTTTCTCCTAAACTCGGATGGGCGCAATTTCATTTGGGTTCTCATGCACCCCAATTTTCCGATTTGTCGGTTGGCGACCAACAGATTTTTGGTGGTGGGATAGACATTAAACCGGGCTTGTTTCGTTTTGCAGCATCTGCAGGTGTAGCTCAACGAGCGGTGTCGTCTGATTACATAAATGGTATCCAAGGTGCTTACCGCAAAGACATGTACATGGCTCGACTTAGTTATGGCAGTGAGGACTCAACAAACATCGGCTTCAATGTAGTGTATTCAAAGGACGACCAATCATCAATCAGAAATAACATTATCTCAATAACCCCATCGAGGTATGTGGATAGTGATTCTATTGCTATAGTACCTGCAGATACTGTTCGAATTCGTGCAGAGGAAGGAATGATTGGCTCCTTAAATGCAAAAATTTTGATTGCCAAAGGTTTAGAATTTAAAATGGAAGGGGCGCTTTCAAATTTCACAAGAGACTTAAATTCAGCTGAGCAGGAAATCGCAGGAAATCCACTTAGTTCGATAACAACTACTCGCACTTCGACACGTACTGATTTTGCAGGTAATGCTGAGCTTTTATTTAGAATGAAAACATGGGGTTTGAAACTTTCAGGACTGTACATGGGAGCCGGATTTGTCGCTATCGGCTATCCATTTCAACAATCAGATAGATTCGACCTAAAAGCATCACCTTATCTCAGGCTTTTTGATGGCGACTTATCTATTAATGGTTCGATTGGCAACCGAGTGAACAATCTTTCCGGCACGAAAGGCGAAACGCTTTCTCAGTTTATTGCAAGCGCCAATGTAAATGCGAACATCACAGAAGAATTTAGTATTAGTGGGAGCTTTTCTAACTTTGGAGTCCGAAATGACAATAAAAACGACACGTTGAAAATTCAAAATGTAAGTAGTTCATTTAGCATTGACCCATCTCTAGTACTTGCAAGTGAATCTCTAACCCACATAATCAATGCGAGCTTTTCCTTGGATCAATTTGATGATTTTAACGTGATTAGTGGTGAACAAAGCTCGAACGATACGAGAACGTTCATGACTTACTACAACTTCACTTTGAACAAAGAAGGGCTTAACTTCGGGGTAAATGGTAGTTACATGGAAAACGATTTACCTACAGGTATGATTATTATTCGTTCCCTTGGCATCAATGCTTCATACCTACTTTTTGAGAAATCACTTATTCCAACTATTTCATATACTATTGGCAGTAGTACTTTAAGTGATAACCCAACAGATACTCAAAACTTTTTGAAAGCCGGAATAAGATGGATTGCTACAAAATGGCTATCACTTGCCGTGAGTTATGGTGGGAACAATTACGAATATGGAAATCCATTACCGAGAGGAAATGCATTTAACGAGCGATTATTTCAGTTTTCTGTTACTTCCAACTTTTAGCATAATTTAATTATTTTTAACATAATCATAATATAGTATATATGCAAAATTCTTTACTTCATTTTAATATACTTATTCAAGGATAAAACTATGAATAAAACAGTATTTACGGTATTGTTACTACTGTTGATTACTGCGACAACATCATTCGCACAACTAAAAGTAACGCTAAATATGAGCTCAAGGCCCGATCCCTATCTCTCGAATTGGGCACATAAGAAAGAGACAGTAATTGTGACAATTATCAACTCGGGTGATTCGCCCATTCAAGCAAAATTTGATTGCAAAATTAATAGGGACGGTTCGTTGATAGTAAACACCAAACCGGAAATGATGAAGATTATTGAAATTCCAACCGGAGTAAGTCTTTACTACGGTGAAGATTTAGTGCCATTCGAAGCTGCTAAAATCCAAGGAGGTGCCGACAATACTGCTATACAAACAGGAATGCTCCCGGCAGGTTCTTACGAGTTTTGTTGCACCTTATTAGATCTCCAAAACAAGCAACTGACAGCTCCTGTTTGTAAATTCTTTACACTTCAGAGCTATCAAGCGCCTGTGCTCCTACAGCCCGAAGACAATGGAAGTATCAAGAATAAATCTCGTCCGATGTTTCGTTGGACACCATTATCGCCCAAGCCTTCTTTCCCTATAACGTATCGTTTACAGGTATTTGAAATTCTCTCCGGTCAAACTCCGATGACAGCTTTGCGAGTGAATAGACCGGTTCTTGACCAAAGCGGCATAACTGGTACGCAATTTCTTTGGCCTGCAGATGTAGAGTTACCCAACCCAAATCTTGAATACATCTGGACAGTTCGTGCAGAAGACGAGAAAGGTTCACCCATAGGCGAGAACAATGGTTACGCAACACCTTTTACATTTGCCGATTGTTGTTATCGCAGGGATTGGGCTGACCCATGTTGCCCACCAGATGATGTATGGGATGGGGGTAATTTATCTAAATCTGGATCTGGAAGCAGTAGTGGGGATATCGGTAATAATTCTAAATCTGGTTCAGGAAGCGAAAGTGGGGATGGAACAGTTATTGAAGGTGGAAATAAAACAGCAAATAATATGTTTGATAATACATCAAATAATTTGAATCAAAAAATCAATCCCAATCAGAAGGATGAAACTGTTATTATCGTCGGTCCTCCTCCAGTCAAAGGTTCTCTCAATCCAAAGGACACTCTTAAAGCAGGATTAAATGGTGAGTTTACTGTAATTGCCGATACGATAACGGGCACAAATGGTTTTTATACTGGCAAAGGAACAGTCTATATCAATTGGTTAAAAGCTCGTGTAGTTGTGGCATTTGATTCAATATGTGTTGATTCTACTAAAAAACTTATATATGGAAAAATAGTAGCAAAGGTTGATAGTACAGCTCCTGTTTACCCTCAGGCATGGGCAATAGAAGCAGCATCCAATCTTCCTTTTACAAACAATATCGCTTCTTCTGTCGTCAATTGGGTCAATAGTACATTCAATCAGTCAATTCCATTTAATGGACTTAATACTTATTCTACTCCCGTTAAGTTGCCACTTGGAGTAAATTTCCCCGATAGCAATCAACTTGCAATTACTGAATTGGTATTTCAAAAAGACCAAGCTAAATTCAATATGGTTGCAGCCAAGACGACTCCGCTTAGTTGGGGAACTCCTCAATTAGTGGGCTTTATTGCAAAAAGTATCAAATTCCATCCTAATAATATCCAAACTCCACCGGATAGGATTGAATTACTCGAAGATATTACTATTGCTAATCCAAATAACAAAATAGTATTTACTCTTAAAAAACCTACTATAAACTACTCCGGCTGTTATGTCGAATGGGATGAATCCGGATTTTCGGAATATGGTGTCGAGATTGAAGCAGCTTTTACAAGAGATTGGCTAATTCCTTCTCCGGATGATAATAATAAGTCAACTGCAACTATAGCTGCGGTCGGTACAGATTGGAATGACCTTATTCTGACCGGTAATCTAAAAAAATCAGAAATTATTGGTACCAATGGTATGACTATCATGGCTGATAGTATCTCTTATGATATGTCAGATGTATTAAATCCTACAAGTATTTCTTTTCCGGTAAATTATGAAGGGGAGACCTCAGTATTATTCCGAGGTTTTTATATGAAAGCATTGAAGATTGAGTTACCTGAAACCTGGAAAACTTTAGCTGGTAGCAAACCTATTGTAACTGTACAGAATATGATAATAGATAATACCGGTATTACTTTCAAAGCACTTGCTTCAAATGTCATTCAATTTCCTAATGCTAATGTTGCCGATCTGGTTGCTAGTATAGATACTGTCAAAGTTAATATGGTTTCTAGTTCTCTTACCGATGCAAGTATAAAAGGTAGAATTGGTCTGCCGGTGAGCAAGAAAGATTCCGTTCAGAATCCACTGAAATACACTGCCCTTTTGCATATTGCCCAGAATAATAATACAGTAAATAACTTCCAACTAACCATTATACCAACAGGTCCAATATATGCTCATCTTCTGAAAGGTACATTGAATCTTGCTCAGACGTCAAATATTACTGCTTATGTAGATAAGGAAAAAAAGAAATTCGATATGGTTCTCAATGGGACTTTCGATTGGAATAATATACAATTGGGACCTGTTAAAAATGTAAATTTCGGACTCAAATTTCAGAATTTAGGATTCAAATATAATTCCTCTGATAATGGATTAACATTCAATGCGGGTTCATGGAGTTTTGCTAGTGCACAAAAGATGTTAGCCAATTTCCCTGTTACAATCAAAAATATTGCATTCAAATCTCTTCCAGCTCAATCTGGCGAAATGCTAAGAGGCAAACTTAATTTTGATGTGATATGTAACCTTTCAGATGTTATCGGTGGCTCAACAAAACTTGGTGTTGAAATTGCGATTAAAGATACTAACGGACAGAAATTCTACCCTAAATATATAGGTACAACTTTAGATTCGATTGCCGTATTTGCTAATTTACCTGCAGTCAAGATTAATGGAAGTATTTACTTCATTTCTAATGACCCTATATATGGTGATGGATTCAAAGGTGTTTTAAATGCAAAATTTAATTCAATAAATATGTACATCAATGCAGGTGCATTTTTTGGTAATACTAATTACAATAGTAATACAAGATATAGATATTGGAAAATTGAAGCTTTAGCAATAATGCCTCCACCTGGTATTGTTTTTATGCCCGGACTTGCCTTCCGTGGATTGGGTGTTGCCGCATATCAACGAATGTCTGCAAATTATGGTCCTGTTAATGTTCCCGCACCATCAGCCGCCTCAAATATGTCAACCACGTCTGGTGCTGTTTTCACTCCGGATGCAAATATGGGCTTTGGATTTAAAGTAAAAGCTATAATTGCTACAACCCCCAAGGAAGAAACTTTTAATGCAGATGTTGGTATAAGTGGAGAGTTTACAAATAGCGGTGGAATGAGTTTCCTTCGATTTGATGGTTCGTTTTGGTTAGGTGCCGGTTTTATGAAAAGAGCTGATGCATTTATGTATGGTTCTGTTGTGGCTAATTATGATTTCCCTTTGAAAACTTTTTATTTGGGTGCCGCTGTGGGCATCAACAAAGATCCTATCACCACACCCGCCCCGGTTACTTTAGAATTTTTGATAGATGGAAAAAATAATTTATGGCACTTTATAGCGGGTACTCCTATAAGTCCCAATACTGTAAAAGTTGCCGGCATTCCCCTAACAAGTTATGCTATGTTTGGTAATGATATTGTTCCTCCACCCAATTTTATGCCTCAAACTATTTCCGGTTATGCCGCTGCCACTAATGGCGGGTCTTTGGGTTCGCTTAATGGTGCCCTATCTGTAAATGATGAAACCAGAGCAGGCAAAGGTTTTGCATTTGGAATTGGAATCAATAATGGCGGCAATGGAAATGTTGGATTAACTGACAGATTGAGCATCCAATGGAATTACTCTATTGGCGGAGAAATAAATTTGAGTTTAATGGAATATTCCCCGGGATGTATAACTGGTATCAATGGCTGGTATGCTAAGGGAAATGTTGCTTTGTACGGTGGATTTAGTGTTTATGGTCATATTGCTAAAAAGGGAAAAATCGGTGGTTGTACACAAAGTGTATGTGCTGCTTATTGTTGTAAAAATTTCCCTAATGGCAAGAACATTACAATTGGTGCTTTCGGATTTGGTGTTTGGGCTTCAGGTGGTTTCCCTAAACCAACATATCTGCAAGGTGGAGCCGATATACACTATAATGTTCTTGATTTGGTTAGCGGCACTTATCATGCTAATTTTCAGATTGGTAATGCTTGCAATGATATACCTGTAGGTGTTCCGTCCAATTTCATTCAACAAGACGCTGCCAATGAACAAAAACAACAGTTAATTGTAAATATATCTCCTTCAGGAAATAATATTGATTCAACAACCAGTCTCAAAGCTACTTATGGGTTCGTTCCGAATGAAGCTTTTGATATTGCCGAACGTCAACAAAATGGAACTGTAATAACCAGAACCTTTCAAGCTAAATATGTAACCAAGTTCGAAAAGAGTGTTAATGATGTGTATCAGAATGAAGTTATACACAGCAAAGGAGTAAATGCTCTCGGACAATATGAGTATATTATTGGTAGCAATATAATAATGAACAATATCAATCTTTCTCAAAATTTCAATGCACAATCAAAATCCTCCAATAATATATCACCTGCGAATGCTAGTTTCAATAATACGACTGCATCAAAAGCACCTACGAAGGTTATTGCCAAGAAATTGCCAACGCCTAATTCTCCTGTTCCAATGTCCAATGTTTCAATCAAAAATAATAATAATAATGATAATAGCCCGGATCCTGAAATTGGATATGGTACTTTGCCACCAACACCACCGGATGTCATAAACAATTTACAAAAAAATACAAATTATAGATTTACTGTTGTTGCCACTTTATATGAGTTAAAAAATAACATTTGGGTTATTGCAAAAGACAAAAACGGTCAGAACGTCACGCAGAAAAAAGTAACTACTTTTAGAACAGGTGCATTAGAAATTGTTGCTGTCAAAAAACAGATAAATGTAACTAACTAAAACTATAAATAAAAAAATGTTAAATAAGAGAGTCAATATCATGAAAATGTTCGTCTATACCTATATTCTGCTTGTCCTAGCACTAAATCATGTAGTGTTTTATGCTCAGGATTTACAGGATGAACTAAATCAGTCGCTCAATGTAAATACTGTTATTATCGCCAGAGCATATCAGGATTCTATTATCCTAAGATGGGGTGTTACCAAACCTGCTGTTTGGCAAATTGCTAACCTATATGGATACAATATAGAAAGAGCTGTCTTAAATGAACCTAATGCTGATTACTCTAAATTGAAATTTGAACCTATAGAAGGTTCACCTTTTATAATTTGGAATGAACAAAACTATGCTACTTACTTCCAAACTCACAGCGAAAATGACCCCCAATCTGAAGCTGTTTATTTTGTATCTATTATGACAGACGTGTTTGATCAGGATACTGATACTCCACCAACATCATTTAGTGCCTTCCAAGATGATCTCAACTCTCTAAAAGAAGGCAAAGGAACATTGGATATGAAATTTGGTTTCGCCATGTTAATGGCTAATAAATCTGCTGATGCTGCTAATGCTCTAGCCGTTAGAGCTGTTGACAAAAACGTATCCAACGGTATGACATACGTTTATAAGATGTCTTTGGTTGGTAATTCTCCTATTTATAAAGTCAAAGAATCATACGTAGAGGTCAAAGCCGAGCCTTTCGATTCTTCAAAATACAACGAAGAAATATTTTATATAGATGGCGACCAGGAAGTAGTTCTTTCTTGGAATTCTTCCAAAGATTTCAACTCTTTCAATATTGATAGGGCTCTTTCCAAAGATGGTAAATATACTCGAATTACACAATCCCCAATATTGAAAAGTAAGCCCATTGGCTATGACGGTATCGAAAGAACCGGATTCAAAGATGATAGTCTGACTAATTATACCAAATACTTTTATCGTGTATCCGGGAACTCCGCTTTTGCTGATGAGATAGTTGTTGGTGAAGTAGAAGTGATGCCAAAAGATAGAACACCACCACAGAAACCATATTTGGAATTGCCTGATAACACAACCCAATCCCAAGTAGCTCTAAAATGGACTATGAGTGAACCCACTGAAAGTGACCTTAAAGGATTTCTTATTGCCCGCTCTAATAATTTCAAAGGACCTTTTATTAGAATTAATCAGGACGAACTTGGTCGCAATTCAAGAGAGTTTATAGATACAACCTTTGACACAGATGGTATGAATTACTATGTTATTCAGGCGTATGATACATCATTGAATTTTAGCAATTCTAATGTTGCACTTGCTACGATCATTGATACTACTCCGCCTATTAAACCGGTTATCTTAACCGGAACTATTGATTCTTTGGGAATTGTTACGATTACAATTCAGAAAAACGATGAAAACGATCTAATGGGATATAGACTATTCAAAGCAAATGAAGAGGAACATGAGTTCTCTGTTTTAAATGAAGCTTTTATAGACTCCGACTCTATTAATCAAGTCATTCAGACTGTATTCAAAGATACTGTTACACTAAATTCGCTTACTCCTTATATATTTTATAAGGTTACGGCATTAGATTTTCATTACAATCAATCAGAATTCTCCGATACACTCAAAGTATCAAGACCTGATACAATCGCACCAATTACTCCTGTATTTACTGATGTAATTGTTCGCGAAAATGAAGTGGAAATCCATTTTGCTCCAAGTGAAAGCATTGATGTTATTCAGCAAACTATTTATAGAACCACCTCATTATCCCTCCCTTGGGATTCAATTGCCAACTTTAGCATTAATCAAAATAGTTATATTGATACTAATGTCAAGCAAGGCACAATTTATTACTATTCTCTTAGGGCAAAGGACAATGCAAATCTCTTTTCAAATTATGCCAAAGCTGTCTATGGTAAGCCATACGATAGTGGAGTAAGACCTCCTATCGAGAATCTAAAAATCTTTAAAGAAAACAACAACATTGTTCTCACTTGGGAATACAACCAATTCAATAGCAATACATATTTCGTGATTTACAAAAAAGACTCAAAGGGCAATCTCAAAGAGTATCAAAAAGTTGACAAACTTCAGTTCATTGATACTTCAATTTTGAAACCTTCAAATAGCTATGCCATCAAAGTATTCACCAATGATGGTGGGCAATCCAAAATTAGCAATATAGTTGAGTATATTTCAGAATAAAAACATGAAATATACACCAATTTTTGGTCTAATAGACATTTGATAGGCTGTTTCAAAAGTTATTCAAATGTTCGCTAAGTTTTTTTAAAATATACAAATATATCACGAAGTAAATTTGTTCAAAAATAAAAATTCCAATTTGTTAGATTTTATAAAATAAAGTCTCAAGCCGCTTTGAAAATCAAATCAGAGCGACTTTTTTTATCTTGCCACTACTCTATAATTCAAAGTTGCTATAACAGAAGTTGTGAGAATGGATATTCAACTCCCCGCTTCATTTAAAGGTGGGGAGTGAGTTAATAATAATTATTTATAATTTTCTCTTTACAATTTATAATAATTAATTGGCGATATGCTCCCAGGGCAAGGCTATCAAGTATATATGATAAGCAGAGTTTCGTTGATTTATAATGAGAATTAGCATACTCACTTGAATCAATCTATCAAAGATGCTGAATATCGATGTAAAAAATTGTTATTCAGCATTTTTTGTCTCATAGCATGTCTAAGCATAGAGATTACGAGATTTTAACTTATATTTTCTTTACAATAAAACAAAAAGATTAAGGTTTAGTGATGATCGAATCTCAATATTAACAATAAATAATCTTGATATTTTTTGCTTGTTTTATAAAAGTTTTGTATTTTAGCAATGTAATAAATGAAATTTATGGAATTTGTTTATGATTTAAGATGTAAGCAAAAGTTTTAGACACCTAAGTTTAAAAGTATTGATATTGCAAATTATCACAAGCCCTCTTTGGGCTTTTTTTATACTCTGAAAAGGAGAATTTTTATGAAAAGAGCATTTGTTTTATTCGTTGTTGCAATGCTGTATTGCAGCACTACACTGGCTCAAGAGCCTGACCCTGAATCCGACCCCAACTTGCTTTGGAAGACGAACGAGTTTTATCTTAGATTTCTTGTTCATCCGAATGGCAACATACTCGCAGGAGCTGGACATGTAGTTGAAGAAGGTAGTAAAGAATTTGAATTGGACGGCAATACAGGAATGATAATGAGGGAGTTTACGCCACCATTGTATTTTTTCGATATAAGCCCTGACGGTAAATATATTTCTGCAATTGATAAGTCCACACAGAGATGTGTTATAGATTATGAAACAGGAGAAGTGGTGAAATATTTTTCATCAACTACATATCCTAAATTTATGCCAGACAGTCGAACTTTGATTTATACAATTATTGAGCCAATTGGTGAACTTAATGGCAATAACAGATTGCAATCATACAATATTGAAACTGGGGAATATAAAACAAGTAAAAACATGGTACGAAATACTACAACAAGATTATTAGCAGTTTCACCTAATGGACAATACGTTGCAACAGGAGGGACTTTTTATGGAACTGATGGCAATAATTATTCACGTTTAATCTTATGGAATGCTGAAACACTTGATACAATCAGGATATTGGGTGATATTGAAAGCATGGAGGTTCGCTCAATCAAGTTCTCCCCTGATTCAAAATTGGTCGGGTTTGTGGTCTATTCAAGTAATCTGTACATTTATAAAACAGATGATTTTTCTCTTTATAGGAATTATAATCAGAGCAACGGAAATTTTCCCAGTTCTGGTTTTGGTTTTATAACAAATGATTACCTAGCATTAGGTGACGGTTATGCAACACCACCAGCATTTAACCTTGTTAAATTAGAGAATGAACAAATAATTTACTCAAAAAATGATTTTGCTGGTATTTCAGAATATAACCAAGTGTATAATTCTATGATTGTCAACCATGGAGTTATTTATAGCTTCGACTTCGAAAAAATCTTGTCAGGCGCAAGTATCACTCCAGAAATACCAAGTCTGTTTTCGGTGGAATACATGACTAATACATTGTTTATCAAGAATCATAATTTTACTTCTTTGCAACTTTCAGCTCAAATAACAGATATAAATGGTAGAATAATTCGTAATATTGATTTACACACTTCAACAGGCGATATTCGCATACCTATAAAGTTACTAAGTGGTACATACTTTCTACATATAAAGGCTGGCAACAAAGAATATGTTAGTAAATTCTTAGTAACCAATTAAGGAGTAATGAGATGAAAATCATAATAATTTTTCTTCTTGCAAGTTGCTTTGCGTATGGACAAACCCTTGAACCACAACAAAAGCAAATCACATTAAATAATAATTGTGTTACTTAATTTTGCGTTTTTAATAATAATGTTTAATTTTGTATAGCAGAGTTGAGAATTGTTTGCGTTGATATTTTTGAAAATTTGTAAATATATTTATAAGTGGTCAATATTATAATAAAATATTTCAATTATCTGGTGATTTGTAGTTGCCTATGTTGCCAATCACTTTTCTCGAACCCCGACATTAATCAAGATTTCAGGGATTCGAGCCAGTTCAATAGCAAAACTTTATATACAGCGATAGTATTGACCGGTGCCTATTATGCAACTTCAATGTATGTTCTAAGCAAGACATGGTTCAAAGACAAAGAACTTGTACCTTTTCACATCAGAAACGACAATAGTGGATATATGCAAGTTGATAAATTTGGACATATGTTTGGAGCATATGTTTATAGTTATGTGGGATACCATGGACTAAAGAAAATGGGACTTACAGACAGTGAAGCATTACTTTATGGAGGTACATTGGGTTTTGTAATGCAAACACCAATTGAAATTATGGATGGAATCCATAAAGACCATGGCTTTTCTTGGGGTGATATATTGGCAAATTCAATTGGCTCCGGGCTGGTACTCGGTCAACAATTAATTTTTGAAGAGCAAATTATAAAATATAAATTTTCTTATTGGCAATCAAAATATTCAAAAATGTCTAATGGTTATCTCGGTACAAACACTTTTAATAAGATTTTCAAAGATTATAATGGTCATACATATTGGCTTTCAGTTCCAATATCAAAAATATTTTCTGAAATAGGTACTCCTGAATGGGTTAATGTGGCTCTGGGATATGGCGCAGGAGGCATGTTTGGTGAACAATATAATATCACCGAATATAATGGAGTAGAAATTCCTCAAACGGAACGATTTAGAAGGTTTGTAATATCTTTGGACATTGATTGGGCAAAAATACAAACTGACTCTCAATTGTTAAAAACTATCTTGGCAGGATTAACTTTCATAAAACTACCATTTCCTGCGATAGAATACAACACTATGAATGAATTACGTTTTCATTGGATATTCTATTGATTGTGATATTTTTAATCCGAAATAAGTTCGATTAAAAGCTCAATTTATGCTATTAAAAATAATAGACTGCCATTTTGAGGCAGCCTATTAATTAATTAAATCAAATATTATTTATACAAAAATTATCTAACTATATGAAAAGGTTTAGTGATAGTATATCCATTAAAGTTTAATGTGCAATAATAAGTTCCTGCGGGCAATTTTGCAGCGGAAAAATTAGCTTGCCATAGTCCTTTTTCCGTAAATTGATTACGAACATTCAAAGCTTTTTGTCCCAATGAGTTATATATATCCATCGTAACTAATCCCGAATGGTCTAATTGATAATTAATATAGCCCTCATCGCTAATTGGATTGGGAGATATAGTCAGTATTCTGAAGCTGTATTTTTCTTCGTGTACACTAACTGCACCGCAAACTCCTTCGGGTTTTTGAAGATCAGGATTGCCGATTTTCTCGGGATTCATAGCATCATACGAAGCAACAAGAATATGATTGCGAATTGAAGTTCCAACCACGTAATTCTGTACAAAGTAAGGATAGTTGAATCTTGGGTCGGATGGATTAGTAAATTTCACCGTAGTATGTTCGATGACCGGTATATTATTCAAACTCGGAATAATAGTCGGTATCCAAGTACATTTGTTAAACCAAACATCATCAGTTAAATTTTGTGGCGCAGACCATTGGGTTCCGTTTACAGGACGGTAAGAAATGAAAATATCGGTTGATAACATTGAATCTACAATTCCTAATCCAACAATTGTAACCGATGGGTCTAAACATACCGGTACATCACGATTGTCAATCCATTTTGCGATAAGATATTGTCCGTCAGCTGTCATAGATAATTGCACTTCATGTTGGCGAGAATTGTCCATAAAAACATCTTGCTCTATCAAATTATTAGTGTCTTGAATGACATAAGGAATTCTCCATTTATTTCCGCTAAAGGTCGCAACTTGTCTCATGCCCCATTGCCCGTCTTTTCTAAATGCTTCCACGATATAAGAATTTGATTCGGCTAAAGAAGTACCATAAATACTGAAAAGTCTATAAATAAAACTATATTCATCTTCTGCAACGACTTTAAATCCATTTGAACCATAAGGATATGAACCCGGTAATGTAACACCATTTGTTACACTTCCCCCGGTGAAAGATATAAAATCTTCTAATATAGATTTGGACATTTTGTTGAATTCCGAGTATGTTTTACCATTATCAACTGATTTGGCTACGCCAACCACACGGTCAGAATTGCCATCAACATTAGGTTGAAAAAAATTGTTTACCGCAGTATAAACATTTCCAAGCGGGTCAACATCAATTTCAATTTGTCCTTGGTAAGAAGAATTTAATGCTTCGCTTGGTTTAAATTTATCGGACTTGAATTGTTCAGGTATGGACGAACCTACATCTGCATTGTCCATGCCTATGTAGCCAACTCCATAAGTACCATATTGCACGAATTGATTTGCAGGAGTTAAAGTACCGACTGTATAAACCCAATTTCCGTTCTTTGCATCTGAAGCAACGTTATTAGACATAGCCCATTTCTGTTGTGTACCCGGATTATTAGATAAAGGTCCTTCTTCCGGATATTCGAAGAATTTCCAATCATTTCCTTCAAAAAGTAGATAATTGCCGCCCCTTAATTTAAGAACGGGCTGTCCGTTTTCCCATTCAGGTACAAAATATCGAGAGTTAATTACATACATAAAATCAGCAGGGTCATTTGAATTATTAGGATTCAACACCGCAACAGAAGGATTTGTAGGCACTTGCGCCCACTTTCGATAAATTTCGTGTTTCTGCCAATTTAAACCGCCATCTTGCGAAGTATAGAGATATAAAAATCCTGTAAAATTCGCCGTATCCGAACCTTCAGGCAACCTTGCTCGGCTTGACATGGCAAATATCAATGTGCCGGATTTTGGTTCGTAAACGAATGGATTTGTCCCGGGCCAATAAGTATTCGAGAATAAATTGAAAGCAATATCAAGTTCCTTATATTTTCCCTGCAATAGAGGTGATAAATCCTTAGGATACCCAAAGTATGGCGAGCTTTCGGTAATTGCTGCTTCAATATCATGATTAGGCATAGGTGCCGGCAACGATTCAAATTCTGAATTGCCTTGCGAAACAACTATTACCGGTAAAAAAAAGAATACGAAAATTTTGTAAATATAACTTGTCATAACCTCTCCTTATAATTTTAACAAATACATTCTAAAAAATTTACAATCAACTGAAAGTTAAATTAAGTAATTTGTGTTAATCTACAAAACATATTCATCATTTTTCAAAAAAAAAGTACAAAATATTTGTCATTTGTATATAAATTTCATATTTTACTTCTTGAAAAAGGGAAAATCTACCAAATTGTATTCTGTAAATATTTGTTCATTTTCTGACTCAATTCAAATCAAAAAACATTGAATTCTATACCCTAAAAATCCTCATATTTAGTACTTTTCAACTACCTTTAAGGAAATTTACATTTTAGCATAGGAAAATTTTATCAAAATCGAGTATATAACCCTGAAATATCCGCTTTTAGTGTGCTTTTCTCTTTGCTATTTCAAGTATTTATATATATTTGTAAGTAGCAATATCTTTTTTGAGGAAAATATGCCCTTTTTCAAATTTTCACTGATTATGGTTGCAATACAATTATTCATACTAAGCGCTTACTCAGCAAACGATACGACTGATTCCAAGTATGGTGTTTATGGTGGAATCAATCTAAATTTCCATTCAGCACAATTCACTAATTTACCCGGCATACCTAATTGTTGCCCCAGATTCGAATCCGGATTTGGGCTTGGATTCAACTTCGGTTTACTTTATGAACATAGGCTTAGTAATGTTCTCAGCTTGGGTGTTAGGTCGGGATTTCATTCCTTAAGCGGTACCTTATCAACAGAGGAACCAACAACAGTTATCACACCGACCGGTCCCTTAGACGGCGTCTTTGAGCACACTGTCGAAAGTGCTTTCATGAACTTAGGTTTTGAACCTTCTCTCATCTATTCACTTACACCAAGATTCAATATCAGCTTAGGATTGAGAGCAGGGCAAAGTTTAACTTATACTTTCAGCCAAGCTGAGACAATTATTCAACCTGATGGTGTTGGTACTTTTACGGATGAAGACGGTAACGACACCCGAAAACGAACCAGAAATGAATTTGATGGTGATTTGCCCAATGCAAACACCTTTCAGTTGGCATTGTTTTCAGGGCTGAGCTACGAGTTTCCTTTGAATTCGGACAACACATTGCGATTAGTCCCTGAATTATTTTATTACCACGGATTGTCCAATTTGGTAAAAGATACCGATTGGAAAGTCAATAGTTTGAGATTAACAGTCGCAATCAAATATGCTCCACTTACTAAGCCAGTCAAAACTGATGTGTTCAAAAAGGAATTCAGAATTGATTCAGTCAGAATTGAATCCGATTTGATTACTGAAGTTACTTATAAACGTGGAATAGAAAACCTTGAAAATCACACAGGTGAAACTGATGTTGAAATCATCCATACGGCAATCATTTCACGGGTTGATACGCTCATGATACCCAAAACTTATGCATTAGACGGCGCTATCGAAGCTGTAGGTGTTGACTTAGCCGGAAATGAAATTCCCAATCCTATATTCAAAATCGAAGAATTCATTTCAAATAGACTTGACCCCCTCCTTAACTACGTCTTCTTCGAAGATAATTCGCATACTCTGCCCCTTCGATACAAGTCAATTAGCAAAGAAGAGGCGAGACAATTTGATTTGACCAACCTTTTCAGAGACTCCACCCTTCAAATCTATCATAATATACTGAATATTGTTGGTGAAAGATTGAACATGTATCCGACCGCTAAAGTTGTATTAATCGGTTGTAACTCAGATTTAGGAGCAGAAAGCAAAAACCTTGATTTATCACGTAAACGTGCCGAAACTGTAAGAGATTATCTTGTTAATGTGTGGAATATTAACCCTGACCGATTCAAAATTGAGGCTAAAAATTTATCTGATAAACCATCAATACCAAAGACAGAGCCTGACAAAATATCAGAAAATCGAAGAGTAGAAATTTATAGCGATGATTTAAGGATATTAGAACCAATTTTTATCGAAAAAATTGACCGCACATCAAATCCGCCAATTGTCAGATTCAAACTTTCGGGACAATCTGATGCCGGGTTGAAATCCTGGGTGTTGAAAGCCTATCAAAACAGCGACGATGAGAATATTTTCACCAAATCCGGCGATAGGAATTTGGTCAAAAGCATTGATTGGGAATTAGCACAGTTCCAAAAGCTCATCCCCAAATCACCGGAACCACTGATATATTCATTAAGTTTAGTTGATAACCAAGGCAACGTTAAATTTATAGACAATCAGACGAAAGAAATCGAAGTAATGACTGTGCAGCACAAACGTACCGAACAAATCGGTGATTATGAAATCGAGCAATTCAGCTTAATTTTGTTCGATTTTGACAAACACGTCATTGCTGATAACGACAAAAAAATTATAGAATTCATCCGTAGCAGACTGAAAAATGAATCCGAATTGGAAATTATGGGCTATACTGACAGAACCGGAATCGCCGACCACAACAAAAAGCTTTCCGAACGACGTGCCGAAGCGACAAGAATTGCACTGCAACGAGCGGATACCAAAGTAGTTGGCTTCGGCAGCGATGAATTACTACATAACAATGAATTACCCGAAGGACGTTTCTATTGTAGAACCGTAAACATAATAGTGAAAACAAAAGTAAAATAATTTGTCTGATGGTTGCACTACTTAAGTGCTACCCATCTTAATATGGAGAAAAAAATGAAAAACCACATCAATAAAGAAAGCTTTTTCACCATAGCGCTACTTTTTATAGTATTGAGCGTAAATCATGCAAACGGGCAAAGATTAATATTTTATGATATAGATATTACTGCTTTCCCAACTGTCAAAGCTAAGTTTTTTGCATTTGATGAGAATTGGGATATGATAAGACCTACTATTCCTGAACTGACTATCATTGAAAATGGCTCTGTACGTAATATCACCGGCTTATCTTGTCCACCTCCAAGCAAACCTCAAGACATTTCATCCGTCTTAGTAATTGATGTCAGTGGCTCGATGAAGGGGGATAGATTACAAAATGCAAAATCGGCAGCAGGAGTTTGGACAAATGGAATACCTAATACAAGTGAATGCGCAATAGTAGCATTTTCATCCGAAAATTATTTAGTTCAAGATTTTACAAATGACAAATTAATACTTAATGAGAAAATACAATCTCTAAATGCTAATGGTGGAACCAATTATGAGGCTGCATTAATAAGTGAAGCCGCCGGTGGATTATTAATAAGTGGGAAAGGCAAAAATAAACCCGTTATTATTATGTTGACTGATGGACAAACTGAAAGACCCAACATAGACTTAATTGTTGAAACCGCAAACCAACAAAACTGTGAGATTTATATAGTCACTCTTGGGATGGAATGTCCACAGGTTTTAAAAGAAATTTCAGATAGAACAGGAGGTGTTTGGTATGAAAATATTTTAACTCAAGAAGAAGCGGAGTATGTTTACAGAAAGATATTAGGTATTGTCCAAGGTGAAAAACCTTGTGAGATTGAATGGGAAAGCAAAGTACAATGTGAATTAGAAAATGTAAGTGTTGACCTACAGTTTAAAAATAAAATATCTAAAAACAGCTACCAATTGCCAATTACTTCATTAGCTAAATTGGTTTTCGAGCCTGATTATATATACTTCCCCAATTCGGAAATTGGAGTAAAACGAGACACCACGATTACCATAACAGCCATCAATGCAGATATGGAGGTGCTTTCTATATCTTCATCAAATCCTGCTTTTGAAATTATACCAAACTCGTTTAAAATCAAGCAGAACGAAAGTATTGATTTGACAGTTAGTTATTTACCAAATGAAAAAGGATATTTATTTTCAAAATTTGAAATTAATACTGACTTGTGTTTTAGTACATTTTTTGCGAGTGGAGGTTTAAAAATTGGGCAACCTGAAATTAATACTTTAAAATTATTACATCCTAACGGGGGAGAAGAATTTATAGTTGGAAGTGATACAATCATTACTTGGGAGGGTGTTACTCCTTCGGATACCTGCGTTTTGGAATATAGTATTGATTCGGGTAATTCTTGGAATTTGTTAACAGAACAGGCTTTCGGACTTAAATTTGATTGGCGAAATATTCCAGAACCTCCAAGTATAGATTGCCTAGTAAGAATTTATCAACCTATTCAAAAGGAAATATTAGGTAGTTTACCAATTATTGAATGGCAAAAAATATTTGGGGGTAGCAATTCAGATTTCGGAAATCACATAATTCAGACAAATGATGGAGGTTATATATTAGCAGGTTCCACAGAATCGGATGATTTCGGAATTCCATTTAATAAAGGGCGTAGTGATATAATTCTAATCAAAATCGATAAATTTGGAGAAACGCAATGGCTCAAGATTTTTGGTGGAAGTCATAATGATGGCGTAACAAAAATACTTCAAACTAGTGATATGGGTTATATTTTAACCGGCTACTCTCAATCAAATGATGGTGATATTTTAAATCATTTGGGCAATATGGATGTTTGGATTTTGAAATTGAATGCCGCCGGTGATATCGACTGGAGCCGGACTTATGGGGGCTCTAATTCCGAAATAGCAAATTCAATTCTCGAAACTTCAGATTTTGGATATATCGTAAGCGGTAGTACAGAGTCGGGCAATGGCGATATTACTAATAATAATGGAAAAACTGATGCATGGGTCTTCAAACTTGACCCTATTGGAAATATAGAATGGCAGAGCACTTTTGGTGGTAGCTTAAACGATAATTTCTCATCATTGATTGAAACTTCCGACGGAGCATATATTGCTGTGGGTAATACAGAATCAAATGATTTCGACCTTACAGCCAATAAGGGTATGAACGACATCTGGGTAGTTAAAATAGCCCCGCCGGGATTGATTTTATGGGAAAAAACATTTGGAGGAAGCAGGAATGACTTCGGTAAATCAATTATTGAATCACGAGATGGAATGTATTACATTGCCGGTACAGTTGAATCTGCGGATGGCGATATATCGGCAAGTAAAGGTAATCAGGATATTTGGCTTTTTAAAATAGACCCCACCGGAAACATAATATTTTGGGAAAAGAATTTTGGTGGAACTCAAAACGATATGGCTGCTCATATGATTCTAACCGAAGATGAGTATCTTGTAGTTGCTGCTTCGACAGGTTCTAACGATGGTGATATTACAGAAAATAAAGGAATAATTCAAGGTGTTTTAGACTATTGGATTCTTAAAGTTGACTTAGACGGTGGATTGAATTGGCAGAAGACTTTTGGTGGACAATTCGAAGATAAAGCCGAATCAATTCAACAGACTAACGATAAGGGCTTCATACTTGCGGGCATGTCTCAATCAAATAACGGTGATGTAGCCGGACATAGAGGGGAGGAAGATATTTGGGTGATTAAATTATATCCGGATGAATTAATTTTCCAACAAGATACTTCAGATGCTTTATTTTCAATTGTTAAGCCAAATGGAATTGCAATAGATATTGATATGCTCCAAGTATTGGTAGGTTCTACTAAGGACTCAGTAGTGAATGAATTTGTGAGTAACGTTGGTTCTTGGAAATTCCGAGTTGATTCCATTTATATTCAAGGAGCGGATGCCTCCGCATTTTCGCTCGTTTCGGGCTTCCCTGTTTATACAATTGAACAAAATGATAGCTATTTTGCCGAATTTCGATTCGTTCCCAAAAGAGTAGGTATTCATAGAGCTGAAATCGTTATCGTAACACAAGCTGAGATAATTATTCAAAACATAATCGGTGAAGGAGTAGAGCCAAAACTTCAAATCGTCAATTCATTAATTGATTTCGGAACAATTTATGTGGGGGAAATGGTTGACTCTTTGCAAGCTGTTACAGTCAAGAATATTGGAAATGCACCACTCGAAATATTAGATACGAAGCATAATTATCCGAATGATGTAGATTTCACAACACTTGCCGGTGGTGGAAATTTCATACTCCAACCCGGTCAAGAAGCACTGATGGATTTTAGATTTACTGCAAATTCTCGCGGCAGAACAAGCGGAACACTGGAGTTTCTATACAATGGAGTAGGTAGCCCGGCTGTAGTGCAGCTTTTCGGCGAGGGAATTATAGATGCCGATTCCTCGGCAATCAGTCTCAAAGCATTAGATGCCGAAGGATACGCTGCAGATGCAGTTAAAGTCTATATTGTAGTAACTGACAGCTACTTAATGCAAATTTCCCGTACGGAGAGTTTCAGCTTAGAACTAAATTTTAATCCAAGTATGCTCTATCCGCTTGATTTCATCATGGATTACATTGACGAACGCAATGCAAAAGTCAAAATTGAAGATTTATCAGCAGATGTTGAAAAAGGCGATACTCTTGCAACGGTCTGGTTCAGAGCAGGACTTGGGAATGCCGAAATAAGCAAACTTGAATTGACAAACATCGAAGCAATTGGTGGCAACACAACTATTTCTCACGAAGACGGCACATTCAAACTTCTTGGCATCTGCTACGAAGGCGGCACCCGTCTATTCAATGCAAACAGCAAAGCCGGAATTGAAAGTGTGAATCCCAATCCGGCGGATAACTCAATTCAAATTAATGTTTCATTTTCGGAAGCAGGTCAAACCGAAATTTTGCTCTATAACATAAAAGGCGAAATAGTCCGAACTATCTATAATGCCGACATTAGAAACGAGAAGTCAATCAGCTTGGATACCGATATATCGGATTTAGCAACCGGAAGCTACACATTGATTTTCAAATCGCCTACAATTATGCAAAAGACTCAGTTTTTGATCATAAAATGAGATTTGAATTTGCTTCAACAGTTGATATTATCCACAACGCTATTTTAATCAAGAGAAAAGTTTTTTTATTTAAAATAAATGCTTGGCTCGAAAAATTAATTTTTTATTACCAAACATTCTGTTTATATTTGCCTAATCATTCTGAGATAAAAATATGAGCGAAATTGAAAACGGAGAAAAGCCGTTACTTTTGATTATTGATGATAGTAAAGAAAATCTTCATTTTCTTTGCGACATATTCGATGAATACCGCAAATCCGTTACTGTTAGCGGACTTGAAGGTATAAATTTGGCAAATAGTCTCAAGCCAGATTTGATTCTGCTTGATATACTTATGCCTGAAATTAGTGGTTTCGACGTCTGTAGGGCAATTAAAGAAAACCCCGACAACAAAGATATCCCAATCATATTTCTTTCGGGCAAATCGAAATTAGAAGATGTCGTAAAGGGGCTAAAACTTGGCGCAGTAGATTATATTACTAAGCCTTTCGAGCAAGAAGAACTCAAAGTTCGTGTCAAGACCAATCTCGAACTCAAAGCATCTAAAGATTTGATTAAGCGGCAAAGTGAGAAATTAGCAGAGTTGAACGAAGATTTCAGGCATTTCTTGTCAATAGCAACTCATGATTTAAAAAACTCATTATTAGTCATACAAGGATTCACCAAACTTCTAACTGAGCGTTATCACAAATTTTCAGACTCTGAAAAATTGGATTTGCTTTCGGATATTTCGTTCACCGGCGAAATGATGTTCAAGATAATTATGAATTTAAGTTATGTTACTCGTTTAGAAGAGGGTAAAGTCCAACCATATTATACAGAATTTGATATTAATTATTTATTAGATGATTCGATTAAATATTTTAAAGAAATCGCAAACAGCAAAAATATTAATATTAATTATATTAATAAAATTAAACAATTAAGTGTTTTCCAAGATTTGTCATTGATTAAAGAATGTATTGATAATGTTTTATCAAATGCCATCAAATTTTCACCATTCAAGACCCAAATTACTGTCATAGCTTATAGCGAATCTATCAACAAAGACATGCGGCAAATGTTTGTAGTCGAAGTAGAAGACGAAGGTCCAGGCATTAAGGAAGAAGAACAGGCATTACTTTTCAAGAAATTTGCACGATTGTCATCACCATCAACAAATCACGAAATTACAACCGGGCTTGGGTTGGCGATTACTAAAATGATTGTTGAATTGCTCAAAGGGGAACTTAGCTTTTCTTCACAATTTGGCAAGGGTACAAAATTTGTTCTCAAATTTCCCGTAAATGTTGATTAGTAAAACTCTATTCATAACTCAAGGTAAGCTCAACTCTGTTATTATTCAGCTTTTTCTCTGATTTGCTGTCAGCTATAGGATATAATGGACCTCGTCCACTTGAAAGTAATCGGCTTCTGTCTATTCCCTTATTATAGAGATATGAAACTACTTCTGCAGCACGTTTCAATGACACATCTAAGTTTTCTTGCATAGTGCCTGAATTATCCGAATGACCTTCAATTTTCAAAATCAATTTAGGATTAGCTTTCATATGCACTGCAATCTTGTCTAAATATAACTTCATTTCCTTATCAAGAAAAGTTATACGAGATTTTTTGAATATCAAAGGACTAATTTTGCCGTGACCAATATCATATTTTGGTTCATCAATTACAGTACCAGCATTTATTGTCTTTTCAATTGTGCTATTCTTTTCGCCAACATTTGTAGAATCTTTCATTTCATCCATTTTCTTGATAATCTGTGTATGACGACTTGTAGCTAATCCTCCAATCTCATCGTCGGAGCCAATAAATTCAAAATCATCTTTGTCATCTTGACTTGGAGCTACATCACTAATAATTGCGAAACTAATATTACCAACGTAGTCTCCATCTTTTGACGGTTTGATGCTGAACTCTATTTCGCTCGGGATTGAAATGCTATTTAATATCTTTAATTGGTTCGAATCCAACTGTGCAATATAGTCACCTACAGGTATTCCATTGAAAAAATATGAACCATCTGAGAAAACCAGAACGCTTGTCGAATAGCTAGAATCTTTGCTCTTTATATTAACCCTCATACCACCGAAGCCTTGATTTCCACTTTCTGTCTTTTTCGATACTGAACCTTCGACAAAACCACTAATGTGGCAAGCTATATCTATAGATTTGTATGAGTATGGCGATGCAATAAACGAAAACTCTGTTAATTTGGGGATTGTTGCAGGATTTGAAAAGGATTCTGTGTTAACTCGAATATTGTATTTTGAATTTGGGATTAGATTACTCAGTATTTTATATTTGCCAACATTGCTTTTATGCACTAATGAACCTAAAACGGAAAAATCGCCTTCTGGAATCAATTCGTCTTCATTATCGAATGTATTATTATAATTCACATCATTATAAAATCTTATTGCCGCAGAGCTTTTGCCGTATATCGAAGAAGAACCCATTGAATTCAGAAATGACAGCCTAAGATTCTGAGAATCAAACTCAACCGAACCACTTAGGTCTGATGAATAAACTGCATCTCTGTCTTGGTTGAAATCAGCATTGGAATTACTTCTGAGAGCGGCTAAATTCATGTTAATACCTATTTTCAAATTTGATAACTTGTTGTACGTGTAGTAAACATAATTGGCATTGATTGCAATGTTCTTTTCCAATTGCAACTGCGAACCTGCAGATATAGAATTAATTTCCCAATTATCGGGGTTAACATAAGTCGAAAAGTTTAAGTTGAGTCTCCTAAGCACACTTAACAATTTTGCAACATTACCGAATGAGTATGTAGCACTTATTGATAAATTCTGCGTTGAATTGCTTATTTTCATTGCAACATCTCGTATAGTTAAATTATGTCTGATTGAAAAATTCATTCCACCCATATAAAAATTAAGGTTTGAGTATATATTACTTGTATTGAAATTCAGGAAGGCTTCCCTCGAACCATTTACCGAGAGTGAAAAAGGTAATGAAAATACACGGTTGAACGAAGCAATCAAATTTATAGAATTTTTCTTATGGTTATAATCAGAATTAGTTTCAAAATGTGTGTAGGAGATCTCGAAATTTCCCAAAGAGTTTGAAGGGAGTTTGATTCCGGCTTCAAATATTCCTCTGTTTGTTGCAGTAAGATTTAATAGAGTATTGTTGTAGATATTTACAGCTGCTTGGTTTATCAGATAAACGTCATCTGATAACTCTTCCTTAATAGCCGAGATTGAAGTTGTTAGCCACGAAAAAACACCCATATTGATTGAAGCGTCGGCGATTTTCAATCCTGAATTCTCATCTTGACCGGCAGCAATTGAATATCTCAACTCACCGGGTACTAATAATTGAGATGGGATATTCAGTACTTTCTCTTCGGTTATGAATTCACCTCTTTCCCCGTATAACTTCACTTTGATATTGGTCAATCCGTACGTGATTGGTATTTCGAATCTATAGTAGCCATTAATATCTGCTTTTTTGATTTCGTATAGCTGATCTGCCAAATATAGTTCAACAGTCCAATCCGGTTCGATTATATCTTCAATCACATAATCTGTAAAAGCATTAGGTAACTTGGATGTTTCGTTTGTAATCTGGATTCCTTTCAGACTATAGTAGGGTTTTCGAAATCCTTTACCTGAAGAATTTCTGTATGCCATATTTTGGATGTTACCTAAGGATATAGACTGAACCCAGTCACTCTCGACCAAATATCTCCAACGAAAACGGTCCTGATAATCAAATTCATCAGAGTAAAATCTCCCGAATATATTATATTGAAATTCACCGCTGAACAATTCTAAACCTGTGTTCAGATTAAAATTATAACTCTGATAATTGGTACTCTGAGAAGTTCCAATAGTATAATCAAGTATGCCGCCGTTAAGTATGGTGAATATTCGGTCGGATATAACCGGGAAATTAAACTCATCTTTTGAATTGGTTTCGAACAAGTTTATTCTTTGTTCAGTTCGGATTGCTCTGAGAAAGGGCAATTCGTAATCTGATTGAACTGTAATTGAAAGACTGTTGAATAGTGTTCTAAACTTCAATTTAAACAAATCTTCGAGCAAATCTGTCCTGATGAATACCTGGAAATCGGTAGCAAACCACGAATCGTCATTCAGTTGAGATATTATGCCTTCAATATCTCTGATTTCCTTCAACTTGAAATCAACTACGAATGAGCTATCCGCATTATTTACATATCCCTCAAACCGCTTGTTTTCTTTGGAGATATAATAGATTTTGAAGTAGCTTAGAACTTCTTCAAAAGGCAAATAAATACTATCATTTTGGATATAGACAATGAAATCGGACGAATACTTTTGATATACTAATCCGAAAATTGCTTCTTCCCTCGATTCACGTGCTTCAATATTAAAGCTCGCAAAAAATATTAAGGGCAGAAATAAAATTATGTATCCGCCCGAGTTTTTCATCATATTCCATCAAGGTCCACTACAAAGCTTTCGCTGAGAGGTTCGAATGGAACTTTGAAATCATCCGGAACATCTTTATGTTCGTTAGACATTGAGAATTCTACTCTGTAACGACCATTATTGAAGAATTTTTTATCAAACTTGAATGCTCGAGTGCCGGAAAAATAAAATGGGGTCATTTCTTTGGTTTCGGCAACTAATTTTCCTGACATATCAAACACTTTCATTGCCGATGTCCCCAAAAATGGTGCATTACCGCCTTTCTGTACATCAACCATTATATTAACTTTCGCAGAATCGGCAAAAGCGCGAACCGGGCTAACGCTTATTTCACAATGTGTTTGCCCTTTATCAACAATGAGAGCTGATATTAGTGTGAAGTGGATGTCAATCTGGGCTGTAATTTTATCTGTATAAGTAGTGTCAACTTCTTGGGGAGGATTCTTAGATAAAACATGTATTCGCCCAAAGTAGGTACCATCAGGTGCGTCAGACATATTACCGAGCATGAATTTTACGACCTGCTCCTCATTTCCTTTCAGTAACAGTCTTTTTGGGAACACTCTTACGTAAGGAGTAGCAGACCATTTTGCTTCGGGGATTGTATCTCCATATACTAAGCTGTAGTTGCCTAATGAGTCGTAATTGGGGTATCCGAACATAATATCAATAATTACTTCTTTAGTTTCATTTGACATATTCAGAATTTTCAAATTACTTGCTCGATTTTTTTGGTTCAGAAATACTGCTTGTGGATATAATCCAATTTGCGAAAGCATTTCGGTACTTAAAAAAATCAATGACAATACAATTATTATAGCAAATTTTTTCATCTCAAACTCCAAGATTATATTTCAATTTAAATTATTAACGCGAATAAATCAATTTATTAGTTAATTGTCCACATATTCTACTGCAATTTCGGGGTCTAATTTATAAATGCCCGATTGTGAATTTGACAATACTTCAATTGATAGAACTTTAATAGTCACAATGTATGTACTTTGCTCACTGACATAAATACTTGATTCGTGAAATGGAAATTCAAAACCACTAATTGGTCCTGTTTTCCATTCGGTGTTGACTTTGATAAACTGATTTCCTGTATCCTTCAGTTTTGTAATTCTAATTGGACGGTCTTTTTGGCACTTAATTACAAATTTAATCACCTGTTCATCATCTGCGAATACTCGTTTTGTACCGGCTGGAATACTTTCAATGTTGAGATTATCAATTATAACTATTGATAACGCATCTTTCTCATTAACATCAAATGCAAAACACACATGTTGATTAATAAAACAAGCGAGTAACAACGTTAAAAATATTTTTATTATTCTTTTCATTTTTGTTAATAAATGCACCCATATTTGACTATGGGTGCATTTAATAGTTATTCAATAAACTCACAAACCCTCGTAACAGTATTCTATACCTAATTCGTATTCTTTCAATCCAATAGTCGCTGTGCTTGCATCAATTTCGTCGAGCTTATAAAATACATCGAAGAATGATTCCGCAGGAAAATCAGGGATTGTAAAGACTCCTGTATTACCCGGAACCGGCAAATTGCCAGGTCCGTACCACGCTCCCGAAAGAACAGGGTCACCCGGGTCTTCAGGTAATGCAATAGGACCTAAAAAGTTAATTTGGACATTTCTACCCGGTTCGCCTGCGATTTTGAAAATCCATTCATTGTCGGCAGTTAGAATTCTTGCTTGACCTTGAATCAATTCGAATAACGAAATACTGAATGGTGCTGTTACATTCAGAGGCACGATAACTGTAGCGGTCATAGTACCAACTTCACCTACGCTCTGGTTATGTGTTTGTGCGAGCACACTACCCGAAAGTAGTAAAAAGACCAAACAACAAGCTATCTTTCTCATGATATCACCTTTAGGTTAAATTATTACAAAATTAAAGATTTCTGTATTTGCCTCTGGCATTGACAGTAAATGTTTTTACTCCAACAGAAGTGGCATTTATAGCATCTATTTCTGTAATTTTGAATGTAATCCAACCAATATCTCTTGGTGAATTTTCCCAATACCAATTTTGATTTAACGGATATCCCGGGAATGAGAATGTCATAGGAGGCATTTCTTCGTAAAATTCCCACCAACCAACAATTTTAACTCCATCAACGTCTGCCGGTTTGTAAAGATTGAAATCAACAATATATGGCGCTTCTCTACCCATTTCGAATAACAAAATTCCTTCGGGAGGAGTGAGTATTCTTTTTTGTCCAAATATTGCTTCAGGAACAGGATTGCCATTTGGGATATTGGCTGTTATATCGACAATATAGAATGGTTTAATTACTTTTGCTGTCAAAGTGCCACTTTCAGGAACCGGTGTGTTGTGTTGAGCTAATAAACACCCAAATGCTCCCAAGAAAACGATAAAAACGATAAGCTTTTTCATATTACTCTCCATAAATAAATTTTTTAATATTAATTTTTTAATACAATTGGAAAATTTTTGAAGTATTTTCCGAACTTATATGTTGTGGTATTGTGCTGAAACTTTTTGCACGAACCTTCTATAGCCCGGTTCTGCATTCTCGTACGCCCAAACCCAATTGTAATCAATGTGCAAATAATACTTACCTGTAGTACTCAAACTTACAATTTCCTTACCGGCGCTAAAATTCAGAATAGGAATGCTTTGAAGTGGTGTACCAAGAGGTGGTTTAGGGGTACCTCTTAGAACGAAATTAATTTCAACGTTGTCTTGAATAGTTTCAAATTCGATTGATAATTCGATTGCACTTCCTGCCTCCCCTGAATATGTAAAGTAACTTCTTTTATCCGAATCTTCATGTTCATGAGTTCCTAAATTATATTTTGAACCAACCGGGACAGTTGGGAAATTCAGGAAATCATCATGAACATTAGGGCTTACAGATAGCGGAATTATAATATGGCAGACTAAATTGCCCGTTTCAGGAACCGAAGAATTGAAATTTACGTCTTGGGCATTTACATAAGCGATTGCCCCGAACATAAGTATTAATATTAAGATGCTTTGTTTCATTTGAACCTCCGGTTGAATAGAAATGGCATTAAACTACATAGTCCTCTACCATTAGTCATATTATAAGTTACTATACTTAGCGTCAACGTTAATTGTAAATACTTTTGTACCATTTGAAGTTGCCAAAGTGGCATCGACATTTGAAGTAGTGTAAACAACTACTGCTTTGCCATCATTGTCTAATGTGACTGTGCCTGTACCTGTCCATGCGCCGTTAAGTACTACACCATCAACTGCATTAGGTCCGGTTCCGTTAATATCTACATCATATGGTAGATTTCCATATGTTGCTTCACCTTGGAGAGTAAATGTAATGTTTGCAACTATTGGTTTTACAAAACCGGTAATTACAGCACCGAGGTCAACGTCAGCTGTTTTAGTCCAAGTCAATGGTTGTATTACTGCTATGTCAAAATTTGCATGAGTAGTAACCCAATCATTATGTTGTGCGAAAGACATTGATGTTGCTAAAATTGCAACGACGATAATTGCTAAAAACTTTTTCATGATAAAACCCTTTAAAAAAAATTGTAAAAATGTTTATAAATAACAATATGCTTTGGGTTGTGCATTGTAATGTAACCGGCCGTAATCACATTTCGAGGCACTACCTTCGACATTTTGTTTTCTAAAATAATAAGATTGGACGTTCGTCTTTAATATAGTTTTATTTCATGATAAAACGCCCTTAGAACCCATTGAAGTGGCCGCTTCGGTGGGTTCGCTTTTTTTTTTTGCCTGAAAGAATATCAAAGAACATATTTAATATGTTAGAATTCTACTGTGCTAAAATATTCAACGAATTCTACATATACAATACCAATCATTTGGTATATTTTCTAATTACGTATTTTTACGCATTACTTAAGAGGTTTCAAAAAACTATAAGTATAATAGTTTCAAATTCCGATTCAAATAAAAACTATTAAAATCACATATGCAATACCAACAATTTGGTATATTTTCTAATTACGTATTTTTACGCATTACTTGAGAGATTTCAAAAAACTATAAGTATAATAGTTTCAAATTCCGATTCAAATAAAAACTAAAAAAATCACTTATGCAATACCAACAATTTGGTATTTTTTCTGAGTACGTATTTTTACGTATTACTTGAGAGATTTCAATAAACTATAAGCATAATAGTTTCAAATTCCGATTCAAATAAAAACTATTAAAATCACATATGCAATACCAATCATTTGGTATATTTTCTAATTACGTATTTTTACGCATAAGAGCTTAAGTGCTTGACTGAGTGTTATGTATGCTATTTTCTTGCTCTGTCTGTTGTTGCCAAGTCTGAGGTTTATTTGTCTCCTCTTAAATTTCTGATATTTACTAATTCATCTCTAAGTGAAGTCATTCCATTGAGTATATATTTTAATCGATTTATTTCAAATTCTTCAGCAGCTTTTTCCAATCCCAATGTATATTGTTCGAAAATTTGGATTGAAAAGTAATCAACTTTTGATTTCAAAGTGACAATGAAGTTCCGAATATCATCAATTATCTGACTTTGGCTCAATTCCATCGCAGATGTTGCCCAATCAGTTTGGATTAATTCTATTAATTCATCTAACTTTTTGTCGTCAATATCTGCAATATCCTTATATTCTAATTGCATCTGTTCTTCTTCAATATGTGGATGATGCAACTTGCTTCCGAAATGTTTTTTGATTAATTCTAACAAGATATTGTTCTTAATAGGCTTTGTCAACAAATCATCGAAGTTAGTGCTTTCATCCAACGAAAATGTCAACGAGGCTGTATAGACAATCAATGGGCAATTGTTGAAAAATTCTGAATTTCTGATTTGTTTCGCAATTTCATTCCCATCATTTTCAGGAATAACCAAATCTATAAATATAATATCAAATTCATTCTTTTTAATTGCTTCGAGACTACTTTTCAGGTCGTGAGCTTCGAATACTTGAATGCCGAATTCTTCGAGTTTGTCCTTCAGTACTATCCGATTCAGATCATAATCGTCAATTATCAATGCTTTGCATGAATGTTCACAGTAGTATTTTGGTTTGTATTCTTCAGTTAGAAATTTGACTGTGTTCCTGTTTGGTAAAATCGCAACTTCATTGAATACAACGGTGAAAGCAGTACCTTCATTTTCTCGGCTCACTACGCTAATTTCCCCGTTCATGCTTTCCACGAACCTTTTGGTAATAGTAAGTCCAAGTCCTGTACCTAATTGGCTCGCTTTCGATTGCCACCTTTCTTGAGCAAAAGCATTAAAAATATAATTTATATTCTCAGGTTTTATTCCAATTCCGGTGTCTTCTACGGTCAATCTCAACTTCATGCTTTCGGGTGTGAGCATTTCATAACTACATATAACTTTTATATATCCACGCTCGGTAAATTTGATTGAATTGCTTATCAGATTGAACAATATTTGGTTGAGCCTCGTCCCGTCAATCATGACTTGTGCAGGCAAATCCTGTGGGAAATCAAACGATAATGTTAAATTTTTGTCATGACATCGAGATGAGAACATATCTTGAATCTCGAAAAATGTTACAACCAAATCTACAATCTTTGGTGAAATTACTAACTTTCCGGCTTCAATTTTGGACAAATCCAATATGTCATTGATAATTGAAAGCAAAGTTTCGGAACTATAAACAATTGATTTCAAAATTTTTATGTTTTCAGGTTCAGAAATTCTTTTAAAAAGCATTTCGCTATAACCCTTGATAACGTTCATTGGTGTCCGGATTTCGTGTGAGATGTTGGCTATGAATTCACTTTTGATTCTATTTGCGCGTTCAGCCTCATCTTTAGCTTCATTCAATTCAATTTCTTTCAGATTCATTAATTGATTCTTATAGTTTAATTGCTTCATTGTTGTTTCCAATTCCAATGTACGCTGCTTAACGCGATTTTCGAGTTCTTGGTTCATCTTGAGAATTTCCGATTCGAAGTGTATCTTTTCGCTAATATCCATGCACATAATTATCAACGAAACAATACCGTTTGTATGCACCATCATCGAAGTCAATTCTATGTATTTACGATTATTAAACTTATCGAAAATTACAAAATCGAAGCTAACTCGCCTTTCGTTGACCGTCCTATTATTGAAAATATAATCATAATGCTCTTTTTTGTCGGATTTGAATATTTCATTGTAATGGCTTCCAATTACATCATCTCTTTCGATAATTTTGAATAGTTGCATAGCTGAAAAATTCAACATTGTGCATTTATCACTCTCGAATAAGAAAATCGGGATTGGTGAGTAATCGAATAATGCACGATACCGCATTTCATTATCTCTCAAAGTTTGCTCCACTTCTTCTCGTTCCGCATAATATCCTGCTATTGTCCGTAGCATTGCGTTGAAAGTTCGGTTCAATATTCCTGCTTCGTCATAGCGGTTCTCTGCTGCTCGGATTGTAAAATCGCCTGTACGCATAACTTTGAGTGCGATTTTTGTCAAATCTGTAATTGGTTTCGATATGAGTCTTTGCAATACTATAGCCAAAATAACAGATATAATCAGTACAATTCCTAAAATTAAGAAAATTGAAACTCTGAGTTGGTCTTTCCATATATTGAATTTGTTATATTCTGAAAATATCACTAAAGAGCCGTAGAAAATATCGTTGTATTCAATTTGATGAGCAACAATGATGTAGTTATCAGCTACAAAATTTGTATCTAATTTGGATATTGATTCTATGTCAATATCATTATTTGGAATAAATGATTGCTTGTAATAATCCGCAAAGAAGTTACCATCGGCATCATAAACAACAATTGCTGATAAATCTTCAATAAATTCTGTCTTTTTGAAGATGTCCAATGCACCCTCGTAATCATTGAAAAGCAATGTTGTGACCAAGAATTCACCAATTAAGTTCGACAATAATTGATTCTCGTATTCTAAATATTTTTCAATCCTATCGCGCTCGTACATCTGAACTAATTGCATACCAATAATTGTACTGAACATTGTGATTGAGGTAATCAATACGATGAGCTTACGGCTTATGGTTAATTTTGTTAATGATTTCATTGTTTCACTCGATTATTCGTGCTTTTGACAATAACAAATGACTGATGTTGAAGCCACCTTTTTTTGCAGAAATATGATTGATTTCGAACTTCAATTTCAAATCTTGCATATAAAGGTTTATATGTACGCCGCGTTTGGCAAACCCATTAGAGTATGATGTGGTTAGTATTCCATTTTTATTAGCATATTCAACAATTTTGTCTAAATCTCGTTCGGCTGATTTAGCTATAAAAACCATATGTGCATCTTTCAATTCTTCGATTTTATCCACAAAACGAATATTGACTTTTCGGTTCTTGATTTTTTGTGTTGCGAATATTTCTTCAAATCTGTTTCCAAATGTATTATTTCCGTAGTAATACAAATTGAAACCTTTCGCTTTATCGTCAAATTGAGCATTTGATTGATTTTCTATAAATCTTGTGAATCGCTCAAGATATGCTATCACGAGAGTGCTCTCGTCCGACTCTTGAGATATAGCATGGTTTGGTATAAATAGCAATAGAAAAAATGCAATTATAACTAAATAATTACAGTTATTATTTGCAATATTTTGGAAATAGTTATACAACTAAATTTCTTAAATTATATTTCGTATGATAACTTCAATCCGATAGTTAAGGGTTCCTCCAGTAAGTTCATTCTGAATAAATATGATTCTGCTTTGTTTCCAGCTTCATATTTGTATCTGTAATTATTGCCGATTTTAGAAATATTCATCAATAATACTGAAATTGTTGAATTGGGAATAAAATTATAATTAATCGAAGCGTTCAATCTGAAGTCATAATCGTAAAATGATTCTCTACTCATTACATCTAAAATATCACCGATTGCTTGTTCCTCTGATGTCCCTTCGACAATTTGTCCTACTAATTGCAATCCGTCTTTTGCTCCCTCAAATCCCCACAATAATCGTGCATTGATGTGCAAAATCAATTTCTTTTCGAATAAGTTGATGTTTGCGAATAATTTTGTGCTGTTATTTGCCCAATTATTCAAGTTATTCCCATATCCCAATGTCGAATTACCCAAATATTCAAACTTATATTCTGAATAGCTGATTCCACTTCTTTCGATTCCTGTGGCTAATTTCCAATTGAGCATATGTGTAAAGGAATGATTCAAACCTATTGCAAAGAAACTCGAGTTGTATTTGATTTCTGCTTCAATCCCTATCATTGATAAATTTCCCGTTTCGCGAGTGGTTCTATCGGGGTCATACCAGCTTAGAATGTCAATATTATTATAATTTACCGAGCCTTCTATGAGGAGATTGCCCGAATAAGTGCTCGAAAAAATCATCTCGATTGTGTTCAGCTTTTCTGGTGCTGAGATATTACCGGCTCTATTTTGCAAGAAAAGTTCTTCGGCTGTATTCATCCTGTTTGATTGTTGGGCAATAATTTTGAGCGAACTTTTTTCGTTGATTTTGTAAATCAATGCGATTCTCGGCGAAAAAAGATAATCTGAATAGCTGTCTTTATCTAATCTTGCCGATAATAATGCTGTCAATGATTTCTGAAGGATGAGTTCGGCTTCGCCATAAAATGAATACATGAAAGTTGACCAACCGTTACCTACAAAAATTGCATTTGCAGAGTCAACGCCAAAAAATAAACTTTCTCCGTAAATCGGCGAATCCGGACCGCTGATGATATTGCTATGGTCGCCCATTCTAATCATATTAGCGTCTTCAAACCAAGGGGCACCCCATTTATTGTACGATAAAGTTGTTCCTAAAGCGAATCTGAAATCATCACTTTCAATGCCATTCAACATAAAATCGCAACTCAGCTCACTTTCGGAAAAGTTATTATATTTATTCCTCAGACTTTTGTGGTCAACCAACTCATCATAAATTTTCTGGTTCGGAGCGTCGTTTGGTCCCCACATCCAAAACCATCCCATTGTCCTTGCACTATTTTCAGTTCCGAAATGAAATTTTGAAGAAATTGAATAATTATCGTCGAGTTCGATTATGTTATTTAAATTCACCAATAAATGTTCGTGTCTTACTTGCAATGGGTTGGCATATTCTCCCATTACAGCATGATTGTTTCCGTCCAATCCTATTTGGTACTGAGATTTAAGCACAGCACCATTAGTTGTGGTGCCTGAATTTGCATATCTGAACCATAGACTTGTATTATCGAATAAATCAAGCTGAAAATGGACTTTTATTTGAGGCTCATCAAAATAATCGGTCAGATATTCCTGATATCTATTATAAGTCTTGTGTTCCTCTTCAGTCCATCGGTTATACATAATTGAGAAGGCATTTTCCGGTGAATAGCCTTGAGTTTGCTGTATGCTGGCAAAACCGAATATGCTAATATCGTCAGTAATTCTTTGCGAAAATTTAGTAGAAATTCCCTTAGAATTGTATGGATAGATGTAATTAATTTTAAAGTCACTCGCATCATTGGTTGCTTTAGTTTTTGTGATTATATTGATTACACAAGCTATTGCTCCGGGTCCGTATGTAACTGAACCTGGACCTCTAATCACCTCGATTTTATCAATATCGCTTAAGTCCCAAATTTGCAATTCGGCAATTGCTCCACTTCTTGCCTTCTGATTGGCTACATGCCCATTTACTAAAATCAATACTTTGTTGTTCCTGTCCGAAATAATACCCCGAACACCGAGAGTAGGAGAATCGTAGTGGCTCATAAACAAAGCTCCGGGAATATAAGTTTCGAGCAAATCGTAAATATTTCTGTGGGGCGTCACTCGGATGTCCTCTGATGATATAGTTGTGACCATAGCAGGTTTGTCGTAATTGGACATGAACAGTAGTGAGCCTATATTGACTCTGGTGGACATCAACTCGTCAAATGTCAAGTCAAAGAGTTGCTCAGTGTTGTTTACGTTTACTTCAGCCTTTAAACAAACTGCAACAAGTAAACTCAAAATACATACTTTGTATATCAATATCATATTTCTCATAATTATGCAAGATTTAAAGATTCAATCATATTTGTTTCTACAAAAAGTTTAATCAAGCTCAAACTGCTTTTGACTCCCATCTTATTAAGAATATTTTTTCTATGAGTTTCAACCGTTCGGGAACTAATGAAAAGCAATTCGGAAATCTCTTTGGTCGAATATTCCTCCAAAACGAGTTTCAATACTTCCATTTCGCGTTTGCTCAAATTACCCAAAGCATGTTTAATATGCGTTGAGACTATTTCTCTTTTATCATTTGGCGAACTAACGTACAGACTTTTCAGGGTCCCTTTGCACAAGTAAACATCTCCATTAAGCAAAGTATTTATTGCAGTTATCACTTCATCGCTATCTGAGTATTTACATAAATAGCCGTTTGCACCCAACTTCAAGGCACGTTTGATTACCCAAGCTTCAGTATGATTTGAAATCATTAGTATCTTGATATCCGGTTCCTCCGATTTGACTTTCTTCAGAACTTGTAAACCGTCAATTTCAGGCATATCAATATCGAGTAACATAAGCTCAGGCTTGGATTGGCGAATGAAATCGAACACTTCATTGCTATTTTTGGCAAGACTGACCTTGAAACGTTCATCGGACGTAGTAAGCATCATCTTAATCAGCTTTGCAATCAGATAATGGTCGTCAGCTATCAGTATGTTTATATCGTTAATCATCCTCATTAACCCCGAAAGCATTTTTAATCTTCTTAAATCTTTACAATCCAAAATAAGCATTTTCTATTAAGTCGCCAAGAAAAATCACAATTTTGAATGAAAATACCAAATACTACGTAAATTGGAAAAATGAGTGGTATGATTGAATTTTAGAGCATGTTTTACATTTGTTTATATAATTAGGCAAATCTGCACTTGTTTTGTTAAGTATGAAGAAGATATGAATGTTTGTGATGGAAAAATATAGTGTCTGACCCGATTTAAACATATAGTGCAGAATACAAAGGCGAATCAAGTTGCTTTGTAATGGGATTGATGAAGCATTCAATATAGCTCGGACTATTTCTGATAGTTGACGCACTGTTTGAGGATATGCCACGCCACGCACCTTATCTATACTCTTCGATTCTCCTCTCGTATGGAAAGAGCTTTCAGGACAGCCACCGGAGAATGAAAAGATTTGGGTCGGTTGACAAGGAATTTATTGTAGTTTGAAGGTGAATCGAAACGCAGGCAAAAATGAAATGTGTAAAGAAATTGATTATGATAGTACCCAAATAAAAGCACTTAATGTTCAACGTAAGAGCAATACTTTGCCTTGGCCGCAACTACAGATGTAACACTGTCTAGAGAGGAATTTAAATTAATATTTATATTATTTCACCTCTTTCGGTATAATAATATTGCTAATGAATTTATCACTATTGAAAATGCTGTCAATTTGTAAATGAATACAGATATGTCATCATAAGCCGAGCCTTTCAGCATTATCATTCTTGTTGATTGCATATAATACTTTACGGGATTAAATTCGGTCAGAACTTGAGCCCAATAGGGCATATTTTCTATCGCTGTAAAAAGACCGCTTAAAAGTATAAATATTACGGAGAAGAACCATGTGAAGAGCATTGCCTGTTGTTGTGTCGAAGTTATTGTTGATATAAATAGTCCAATTCCGAGAATTACTGTAAGATAAATTGCTGAAATAGCAAATAATAACCATAAACTGCCTTCCATTGGAATATCAAAAAATACTTTCGCTAATATCAGTCCGAAACCAAGCTCGAATAATGCAATGAACCAAAAGGGGAGCAACTTCCCTAATAGTAATTCACTTTTTTTGATTGGAGTCACATTCAATTGTTCAAGTGTACCGATTTCTTTCTCCCGAACAATGTTCATAGAGGAGAGGAATAATCCAATCATAGAAACTAATAACACCAATATACCCGGTACCATAAAAGTAGTATAATTGAGTTCGGGATTGAACCAATGTGAGTATTCAATATTTATAAACTTTTGATTTATATTTATATAACCTTTATTTCTACTGAATGAATTGATTAATTCATTTACAACTGAGTTTGAATAGAACATTGCTAAGCCCGCTTTGGCACCGTCTATTGCGTTTACCGTTACGTGGACTCCGGATTCCTGTGATGTGAGTAAATTCTTCTCGAAACCATTAGGAATTTCAATATATAAATCAATGCTTCCTTCCATTAATTTTGATTCTGCTAACTTCTGATTTCCGTAATTCCAATGAGTGATGAAATAGTTATTTCCATTAAATTTTGCGATGAATTCCGATGAAAACGTTGAGTTGTCATTATCCACAATCAGCAAGGAAATGTTCTTTATGTCAAACGTTGCCGCATGAGCAAGAAGTAGGAGTTGAACAATTGGCATCATTATAATCATCCTTGACATCACTTTGTCACGGAAAATCTGTGTAAATTCTTTTTTAAGTATAATAAATAAGTTTCTCATTAATCAAGCCTTTCTTTGAAGTTAAATATACTCAAACCCAGAAATAATACTATAAATCCGCAGATATACAATGTTTCGTTGATAATATTTCCAATTCCTGCACCTTTCAACATTACTGATTTAATAATTGTATTGAACCATCTTGCCGGAATAAAGTTTGTGATGAATTGCAACCACTGTGGCATATTTGATACAGGGAATATAAAATCAGATAGCAGTATTGTGGGTAGCATCAGTCCCATAAGAGAAATCATTAAAGCAACTTGTTGACTTTTTGAGACTGTAGAAATCAACAATCCAAGGGATAACGACATAATTATAAACAACAAACATTCAAACATAAGCAGAAGCAAACTTCCCTGAATTATTACACCAAAAACAACCGTACCCAAAATTAGTATGACAATAATATCAAATAAGGCAATCAAAAGATAGGGGATTAACTTTGCAAATATTATCATGTATGAATTCAAAGGTGATGTCAGCAAATACTCCATTGAACCAAATTCATGCTCTCTTGTCAGTGATAGCGCTGTCATCATAGCCCCAATCAGCATCATCAAAATAGTAATTAAGCCGGGAACAAACAGAAATGAGCCTTTCATCTCGGTATTATACCGCATTTTGACATCAATCTTAAAATTAGGACTAATATTATATTCAATCATTATGAAATTATTGACTAATGACTTAGCATAATTCACGAGAGTATTTGCTACATTAGGGTCCGTAGCATCTGAGATAATCTGGATATTAGCTGTATTGAACTTTGTCAAATTACTTTCAAAGTCAGATTCATAAATAATTATCATCTTAATTCTGCCTTTTTTGAAGACATCTATTATTTCATCATCTGATTTAATTATCTCTTCTAATTTAAAATATCCGGAATTAATGATATTACTTGTGATTTTCGATGTCAGCTCATCTTTGGATTTGTCGTAAATACCAATAGGGGCATCATTTATTTCGTTTGTGATAGCGAATCCGAATAGAATAATCAGTATTGCCGGCATAGATAGTAATATAGTCAAGGTCCTTTTATCACGCCAGATATGAATAAATTCTTTCCATACAAACACTCTGAATTTTTTCATTTTCTCTTTACCTCTGCAATTTTTATGAAAACTTCATTCATATCAATGGCATTATAATCAGATTTCAGTTTAGCCGGAGTACCTAATGCCGCAATCCTTCCTTCAGTCATCATCGAAATTCTATTGCAATATTCGGCTTCGTCCATATAATGAGTTGTTACAAATATTGTCATTCCCGAATATGCATATTCATAAATCAATTCCCAAAAACCGCGACGGGTTATGGGGTCAACCCCGCCGGTAGGTTCATCAAGAAATACAATTTCCGGCTTATGAATTATTGCGGTTGAGAAAGCAAGTTTTTGTTTCCATCCAAGTGGAAGTGATGAGAGCATCTCATTTTTTATACTTTTCATATTGAGTTTCTCGAGCATCTCATTGGTTCTGTTTCTGATTTCCTTTTTCTCTAAACCATAAATTCCTGCATAAAAATCAATATTTTCTATGATGCTTAAATCTTCATAAAGGGAAAATCTCTGACTCATATATCCAATATTACGCTTTATTTTCTCACTCTCTTTATATATGTCGAAACCTGCAATTCGTGCTGTACCCGATGTCGGCATCAATAGTCCGCAAAGCATTTTCATAGCGGTAGTTTTCCCTGCACCATTAGCACCAAGAAATCCAAAAATTTCGCCCTGCTCTACATCAAAGGAAATATTATCAACTGCAGTAAAATTGCCGAATATTTTTGTAAGATTCTCAACTGTAATTGATTTCACATGTTTCATAAAATCTCGCTGTTTTTTGTTTGCATTAAAAGTATAAAAGCATCTTCAATTGTAGGTTGGATAAGTTCAAAAGAAACTAAACCAATATTTTGTTTTTTAATATACTCCTGAATTAAATCAATACCGGAATCATTTTTTTCTAAAACTAAATGAAGTGATTCACCGAAAGGATAAACCAATGAATCATTGGAAAATCTTCTCAAAGCCTGCAATGTAAGATAATTATTGTAAGACTTAACTTTGTAAAGTAAATTCTCATATTTTCCGATAATTTCGTTTGGTGAATTTGATTCCAAAATTCTACCATTTTGAAATAAGGCAATTCTATCACATAGAGCTGCTTCATCCATATATGGAGTGGATACTATTGTTGTTATCCCGAAATTTATGAGTTTTTTAAGCATTTTCCAAAGGTCACGACGAGATACAGGGTCAACACCTGTCGTTGGCTCATCAAGCAATAACAATTCCGGCTTATGAATCAGAGAACATGAAAGAGCAAGTTTCTGTTTCATGCCGCCTGATAGTTTTCCTGCTTGTCTGTCCTTAAATGGCTCTAAATGAGAATAAATATCTTCAATCAAATGATAATTTGTTCTTATATCACTATCGTAAATAGTTGCAAATAAAGTAAGATTCTCTTCGACAGTTAAATCCTGATAAAGAGAAAATTTACCGGGCATATATCCAATAACTTTTCTAATTGATTTGTAATCCTTCACATTATCAAATCCAAGAACCTTAATTTTACCTGAATTTTGTTTGATTAATGATGCAATCATTCTAATCAGCGTAGTTTTACCACTGCCATCAGGACCAACCAAACCGAATATTTCGCCTTTTATTACACTAAGATTAATATTATCCACAGCACAAGTTGTGTTGTAAGTTTTTGTAATATTTTCAACTTCAACTACGGTATTCATATTATTTACTCTGATTTCTGAAAATTACTTCACCCGGCATACCAATTTTAATCTTCCCATCATTTTTGACTAAAACTTTGATTGGGTAAACTAAATTTACACGCTCATCTTTGGTCTGGATAATTTTGGGTGTAAACTCAGATTTATCGGATATGAAAGTAATTTGTCCTTTGTAAGTATAATAATCATCCTGATTTTTATCAATTCTGACCTCGACTTCCTGACCAAGATTGATTTCACTCAACTGACTGCCTGAAACATATGCTTTTAGGTAAAGAACATCTAAATTTGCAATTTTGAATAATATTCTGCCCATAGTAGCTAGTTCTCCGGTAGCTGAGTAAGACCTAAGCAAAGTACCGTTGATAGGTGACTTAATAACTGACCTGCTCAGATTGTCTTCGATTTGGTTTATTTGTACTCTCAACGGTTCAATTTCGGATATAATTCCCTTATTTGTTTGAGAAAGTGTAGATGTTGTAGCGGTAATATTCTTTTCTATTATTGCAATTTGACTTAGAATATCATCTAATTGTTTTTTTGGTGCCGCTGAATCGGATACTAAGGCTTCAAATCTTGACTTCTCTTTATCCATTGCTCTTTTCTGCTCTAACAGGACATTTATTTGTGGCGAGATATCCCTTGTTTTACTTAATACTGCATTTATCTGAGCTTCCAATTGTAGTTTTCTCAAATATAATTGAGTAGTATCTAATTTGAGCAATACTTGATTTTCAGATATTGTAGCACCTTCAGTAGCATTGATTTCGATTATTTTTGCATTTAACTCTGATGACAAATTAATTTCATCTGCTTCAAAACTTCCATAAGCGTCAGTTTTATATGTATCGTTTTCACATGATACTGATATTAAAGCAATGAATAATATTAAAACTATTTTTTGTTTCATTTCAAAACTCCTTGATAATTTCCTGATTTAATTAGAATGTTACTTTTTGCATTTTCAAGCATAATTCTATGGATTTGCATATTGATTTCGTATTGCTGAAGTGAATTTAATTCAGATAAATATTCATTAACAGTAGCAGTGCCACCGATTAATTGATTATATTTATCTTTTATGATTCTTTGCTGAAGCTCAAGAATAGTAATATCTTGCATCAATAAAGATTCCGCCTTGTTCAACTCTGTCTTTTCGTTAGATAATTGTGTATTGATTTGTCGAATCAATTCCAGCTTGTCAGCCTCTAAATTCCTGTTCTGTAATTCTGCGATTTCGGCATTTCTTGCACCCGAAAACCAGGAAAATGGTTTCCAACTCATTTTGATTCCAACAATATAAAAGTCAGACCATTCCTGCTCAAACATATTCAATTGATTTGGAATCCCATAACCAACCTTAGCAAACGCTTGAAACTTTGGCATAGTTTCAGTATGTTTCATTTCTGATTTTACCAAATTAATTTCCTGAAGTTTCCCTAAAGCGTAAATCTCATTTCTGTTAATTTTCAGAGATTGCAATTGCGATTCATCTATATTATTGTGGATAAGTCCGGTAATATCATCTATCTCACAATACGTATTCAAATTACCCATAATATTTCTCAAATCATATTGTAACGACTCAAGATTTTGCTTACGAGCTTGAATTTGAATCTCAATCGCATCAATGTCGCCTCTTACTAAAACACCATTCTCAACCAGTGACCTGATTTGCGATTTATTACTTTCCAGTGTGTTAATAGCTGTTGTTGTGCTGTTGATTATTGCATCAATTTTTCTTGCAGCAAAATACATATTGGCTACTGCTTCAATCACATTTCTTAGTTTTGCTTTAGAATTTTCGGAATTTGTTAAAGCCGAAATTTCAGATAATCTGGTATTTTTTGATATTGCTCCACCATCCCAGATTACCTGTGATACATTTAGACTGACATTATATTGGTCCTGCCTTAAAGTGGGTAGGGAAACGCCCGGAAATTTTAATGGAAGTTCAAAAATATCTGATTGATATGTAGCTTGTGCGTCTATATTGAATTGAGGATAATAATAGCTTATTAAATCCAAAACTTCCTTTTCGGAAATTTTAGAATAATTTTCCTCCATCAAAGAGTATTTCGAGCTCTTGACTGCTGACATTAGAAGCTCATCTAAGGAATAATCTTTCGAATATGAAAGACTACTACTAAGAATTAAGAATAAAATCAATTTTTTCATATTTTCACCATATATTTTAATTGCACGATTTAACTATTTGGTTAAATGGTAAGAAAATTTTTTATATACTAATCCATTTTTTTATTACTTCAAATACAACGTTCTTACGCTCTATCAGTATTGTACGGTATTCATCATCATTAGTCTTAAACAAATGCTTTAACAGAGGCTTGCCGACAAATGGAAAAATGCACATTGATACTGTATTCAGGATTAGGTGCTTTGTATCAATATCACGTATTCTACCAGCCTGGATTTCAGCTTTTACATTCAAGTCAATTGCATTATAAATAATCTCAAATTTATCAAAAATCAATTCTTTTATCACATTTGGATTACGCGACAATTCTCTAATGATAAAAAGTGGGATGTAAGGATTTTTATCAAGTAAATCTATGTAACTTGAAATGAAAAGCTGAATTTTATCCATAAATGATGTATCAGAGCTAAAAATCCCACTCATCTTTGGAACAAATTGCTTGAAAGTTATTTCAAAAATTTTCATAAAAAGCTTTTCTTTACTGCGAAAATAGTAGTGTAGGAGCGCCTTATTCATTCCGGCGGTATCAGCTATTTCCTGCATCCTCGTACCGTCAAAGCCTTTTTCAATAAAGACCTGTCGTGCGGCATTTAATATCTTTTCTTCAGTATTCTTATCGTCATTCATAGTACATTAACTAAATGGTTAAACTCAATGGTTCAAAAGTAACAAAAAAAAATATACTATGCAAATTTTTTTTTAAACGGAATTCCATGAATCGATTTTGGATACAACTAATCTAAAATTTAAATCTATAAAGTCTCAAATCACATCTAAAGGAACCATTTGTGTAGAATTTGTCCATGTACTCCCATGGTCTGCCGTTAATAATATATACCAAAACCTAACCATACTATAACTTATACAGCATTTAAAAGTATCAAAACTTTTGAAGAAGTGTTGAATCAATCTATTACCAAAGTACAGCCGAGTAGAGATAAAATCCGGTGATAGTGTTTGGTCAAGCAATATTGACTCATAAAGAACGGAACTAAGTACTGTACAGAATATTTTAAAAGAATTTCTGCAGTTCAGCAATTCTACATCAACCCTCACGGCATCAAGTCAGGTACTATCATGAGATTTGAAAACATAGCTCCATCCGCTATTGCGAAGGTATATCGTGTAATTGTCAGCCTCACCGGCAAACAAGACTTCACAGCGAATTTTTGCATCTTGAGACGTGATTTGTCCTTTGTTTTCAACGAAAGAGTATCCGGCAAAAGCATAACAGTTGCTGAATAAAAGCGCAATACACAAAGAAAGCAGTAATCTTTTCATGATATAACTTCCAAATAATTCTGCCAAAGATATATAATGCGTTTCAATTTTCAGTTTATCAGTGATTTCAAACTACTTTTCCACCATTGAAACCTTCATTTATAGGAAATACAAAAATTCATTCAAATTCAAAAAATTAAATATTCTTCATAAACGGAAATAAACATTGTTAGAGAGAGGGTGTATCAGCGTTTATATTGATAGTATTCATAAGTATTCTCAAGAAAGGACTTATGAATAGGGCTATTTCAGCCTCAATTTATTACACTTGTTGTTAAATACTCGAAACAATGCTCCCAGAGCTAAAAAAAGCGAGATTAGTTAGTACCAAACTCGCTTTTCGCCGTACTCCCTCCGGGGCTCGAACCCGGGACCTACTGATTAAGAGTCAGTTGCTCTAGCCAGCTGAGCTAAGGAAGCATTCAAAAATACGGCTTTTTTTTGAAATAACATGAACTTTAATTGCCGGAAATCAAATTTCCGGTGATTTTAAGCAATGTCGTTTCGGATTGCTTCAACTGATATTTTGTTTCGGTTAGCCGTGTGCGAGCTATATTAAGTTTATTTTGCACTTCTCGAAATTCTAATGGTGTGATGATACCCAAATTTAGCCGGTCAGTTGCTAATGCCATATTTTCTTCTGCTACTGCAATATTTTCGAGTTCAAAATCAAGCTTCATTTTCAAGGCATTATATGTGTTTTGAACTTTTCTGAGTTCCGAGAAAACGGATTGTGCTGTCTGACGATACAGTATATCGCTCATCTCTATACGAATTTGGGCATTTTCGGACTCTCTGCTGCTGTTTAAGCCATCAAATATGTTTAGCGATAGGTTCAAGCCATAATTAAGCCCATATGAGGTATTTTCGCTCAAAAAACCCGATTGTGATTTTGCACGTGCCCAATTATATGCACCAAAGGCATTTACTCGTGGCAAAAAATTTGAATTCGAAATACTTGATTCCAAATCTGCGAGCTTTTGATTTTGTTTAGCTAATAATAATTGTGTATTTTGATTTTCAATAATATTATTAGGGGTTTCGGCTATATTAGGTAGTAATTCAATTTCGGATTCGACATCGAAATCATCGTAGTCACCGATTCCAATCATTCGTTTAAGCTCGATTTTTGCGTTTTGATATTCGATAGTAGCATCAATCGAATCGGCAATGTCACTATTCAAATCCGTTTTCGCTTGTAGGACATCAAATTTTGATAATTTGCCTAATGTTTCACGCAATTCGGTTAGAGACATTCTTTCGCGGGAAATCTCCAAACTTTCTTCAATATTAATTAATTCGGCTTTAATTCTGACAATTAAAAAATATTGATTTATAATATCTGTAGCGCTTAATTCAAGCATATTTTTATATTCAAGTTCTCCAATTCTCTGCATTTCTGCTAATTGCTCTTTTCGCAAGAACATACGTGTGCCGTCGAATATCGTCCAATTTAGGGCAATTCCAGCATCCAATTGGTCAGAAACTGCTCCGGTACGGTTTACTTCTCGTCCATCTAAGTAGAGTTGATTGACATTCAAAACTGATTTGCGGAGACCTGCATTTGCATCAAGTGATGGCAGAAATCCTGCAGTGCCGATTGAATTATTATTTTGGTCAATTTCTGATTGTTTCGACGCAAAAAGTACGGCATGATTATTCGCAAAAGCAAGTTTCAGAGCATCTTCCAATGTCAATAAACCTTGTGCAAGAACTTGCCCGTTCATTATAATCAAGCTGAAAGCTACTAACGAAATATTTTTGAATAATTTTATCATCATTTCATTTTCAAAATTAGTTTATAGTTTCGGTAACTAAATTTTCAGCTTCTTTTAGCTCGTCTGTCATAACGGCTTCTTTGCCTGAGAAATACGAATAGATTGCAGGAATAACATACAAAGTCAGCAATGTTGCTAAAACCAATCCACCGATTACCGCAATACCCATAGAGCGTCGGCTTTCTGAGCCTGCTCCGATGGCAAGAGCTATTGGTAAAATACCAAGTATAGTTGACAAAGATGTCATCAAAATAGGCCTGAATCTCAAATATGCAGATAGTTTTGCAGCTTCAAATGGAGTACTACCTTTTGCTTTAATTTGATTTGCAAATTCGACAATTAAAATACCATTTTTTGTTACTAATCCAATTAGCATAATTTGCCCAATTTGACTAAAAATATTAATTGTTTGCCCGAAATACCATAATGAGAATATCGCTCCTCCGATTGCGAGTGGCACGGTGAACATAATTATAAATGGGTCGCGGAAACTCTCAAATTGTGCGGATAAAACTAAATATATTAAAATCAATGCAAGCGCAAAAATGAAAACCAAACTCGATGCACTTTCCTGATAATCTTTTGATGGTCCATCTAATGATGTGTACATTGTTTCATCCAAAATACTTCCGGAAATTCTTTCCATCACACTAATTCCGTCCGCAATTGTTTTGTCGGGAGCTAATGATGCTGATATTGTTGCCGATGCAAACCTGTCAAATCTGAAAAGTTGCGGGGGGGAGCTGGTTTCGGAAACTGTAACAACATTATCGAGTTGTATCAACTCACCACGATTATTTCTGACATAAATAGATTTCAAATCAAGTGGTTGATTTCTATTTTGGCGCTCTAATTGCCCGATTACCTGATATTGCTTACCATCCATTACGAAGAAGTCAAACCTTGCTCCGCTGAGTGTAAGTTGCAATGTTTGCGCTATGTCTGCAATAGATAGCCCCAAATCACGAGCTTTCATACGATTGATATCAACTTGCAATTCCGGTTTATTGAATTTCAAATTTACGTCTGCTTGTGCAAAAGTAGCGTCATTCATAACACTATCCATAAATATCGGAATTATGGATTGTAATTTCTCTAAATTTGGTGCTTGTAACACATATTGTACAGGCAATCCACCTCTGGAAGAACCAATTGATTGTTCTTCTATAACAAAGCTCCTTGCATCGGGTAGTTGAGGTAATATTTTTTGAATATTTTGAGCAACTTGTTTTTGCGAAGCTTCTCGTTCGTCAGGTTCAGACAACATTACTCGTACAAATCCACTATTTACAGAACTTGATGCACCAAATCCCGGCGAAGTAATCGAAATTAAAGTTCTCTTTTCAGGGATATTTTGTTCTAACAAATCAACTAAATCATTCATGTATAGCTCCATGAAATCATAACTTGTGCCTTCGGGTGCTGTAGAAAGGACCCGTAGCGAACTGCGGTCTTCAACAGGTGCTAATTCACTCGGAAGCTGACTGCCAAAAAAATAAATCATTCCCATTGCAACAAAAATAATCGGAAATGAAAGCCAACGTCGCTCCATGAACCAATCGAGTGAGTTCGCATAGTTCTTTGTCATCGAAACGAAGAATGGTTCAGTCGCTTCGTAAAATTTATTGTGTTTAGTTCTCTTTTTCAAAATTTTCGTTGCAAGCATCGGAGTCAAAGTCAATGCAACGAACGATGAAATTATGACAGCACCGGCTATGACAATCCCAAATTCCCTGAATAATCGCCCTGTTAGCCCTTCAAGGAATAAAATAGGCATAAATACCGATGCAAGGGCTACAGTTGTTGCTATTACTGCAAAGAAAATTTCTGCAGTTCCTTTCACTCCAGCTTCTTTTGGTGACATCCCGAGTTCGATTTTTTTGTAAATGTTTTCAAGAACAACTATGGCATCGTCCACAACTAATCCGATTGCAAGTACAATCCCGAGAAGTGTAAGTACATTTATAGAGAAATTAAACAAATACATTATGAAAAATGAACCAATCAGAGAAATCGGAATTACCAATACCGGAATTATTGTCGTTCGCCAATCCCGCAGAAAGAAAAATATTATGAAAATTACTAATCCAAATGCAATGAAAACAGTTTGCACAACTTCGTCAATTGATTGTCTGATAAAAGTTGTTTGGTCGAATCCAATGCCGATTTCGATATCAGCAGGCAAATCTTTCTTGATTAGTTCTATTCGGCGGTAAAATTCATCTACTATTTCGATATAATTGGCTCCGGGCTGAGGAATCAGAACTACCCCCACCATTGGAATCCTATCACGCTTTAGTAATGTTCGCTCGTTTTCGGGGAATAATTCTGCTCTACCGACATCTTTGAGTCTGACAATTCCGTTTCCGTCTTGCTTTATTATTAAATCATTAAATTCGGTGACATTTGTTAATCTGCCTAATGTCCTGACAGTTAGTTCAGTATTCTGACCTTCAATTCTACCTGTCGGCAATTCAACATTGTTTCGGTTTAATGCGTCGCGAACATCTAAAGGTGTCATTTCAAATGCAGCTAATTTATATTGGTCTAACCACAACCTCATTGAATATCGCTTTTGCCCCCAAATTCTTATTTCGCTCACACCGTCAATCGTTTGCAATCGTTCTTTGAATACATTTTCAGCAATAGCGGATAAAACAAGCAATGAACGCGTTTCACTTTTTATATTCAAAAAGGCTATCGGGCTTGCATCTGCATCAGCCTTGCTAACTGTAGGTGGGTCTGTGTCCGGCGGCAAATTACGCTCTGCCCGAGACACTCTGTCCCGAACGTCATTTGCAGCAGCTTCCAAATCTACATCAATATTGAATTCAACTGTTATTGTGCTTCTGCCGTCGCGGCTGACTGATTTGAGCGACCTGATTCCTGCTATGCCGTTGATTGATTCTTCTAATGGTTCAGTTATTTGTGTCTCCATTACATCGGCATTTGCACCTGTGTAATTTGTGGAAACTGTTATGATAGGAGGGTCAACACTTGGATATTCACGCACACCCAGAAAAGTATAACCGATTGCTCCAAACAAAACGATAACAATTGACATTACTGTCGCTAAAACGGGTCTTTTTATGCTTATTTGGGATAAACTCATATTTTTATTATATATTTGATATATCTACTTTCATTCCTGGGCGTAACATCATTATTCCAGAGGTTATCAACGAATCTCCGGCTTGCAAACCGTTTGTTATGCTGACATGTGTTTCATTTCTGAACCCCGAACTGACATTGCGAATTACAGCTTCTCCATTTTCATAAACATATACCTTGTCCGAATCTAAGTCGGGAATGAGAGCTTGTGTAGGAATCATAAACAATTCTTCTTTCGTATCTTTGATTAATTCTACTTCTACATATGTTCCGGGGAAAATGCGGTCTGTGTTTTTGTACTCCGCTCTCAGCCTTACAGTTCTGGTGGACCTGTCAATTCTTGGCTCGATTACGTAAACTTTTGCAGTATGTACTTTGTCACTTGGAGGGACTTTGAATTGGACGTTTTGCCCGGCTTTAATTTCTGTTGCATAGCGTTGTGGAATTGTAAAATCAAGTCTTAATCTGTCAATAACTTGTAATGTTGTGATTACTTTCTCAGGTGATACTATTGCACCGTTACTGATTTCCCTGATTCCCAAAATGCCCGAAAATGGTGCCCGAATCTCAGTTTTATCAATCATAGCCTGAATATAGCTCACGGTAGCTCTTTGCATATTTAGCTCATTCAAAGATATTTCGTACTCTTCCAAGCTGATTCCCTTTTTGTCGAGTAATTGTTTTTGTCGGGATTCGATGCTCTCCAAAAGCTTGATTCTCTCTTTCGCACGCAAAAACTCCGCTCTCAAATCAGAATCATTCAACTTAACCAAAATATTGCCTTTCTGAGTGTTACCGCCTTCGGTGAAGTTAATGGAAGTAACTCTACCGCTTATTTCGGGTTTGATTTCAACTTCCTCAAAAGGGGAGAGGGTGCCACTCAAGACCAATTTGTCTTCGATGATTTCCCTTTGTACTATTTGGATTTGTACCCTTAGATTGGCTTGCTCAACCTTAGCATTATTCGGCTTTTTCTCGGATTGTAATAGTTTGGGAATAAATACAATTGCAACTAAAATTATTATTATGCCGATTATGGTTGTGTATTTTATTACTTTAGAACTCATTATGTTGTTAGTTTTTTTAAAAAGATAGCGACGAATCAATAATGATTGTATTTATTAACTGAAAATGAATAGAATATGAAGAAAAAAGAATTTATAAAACACGGCTATCAAATAATTGATAAAATAGCCGAGTATTTGTCCGAAGCAGACAAATATCCTGTTCGTTCGCAAGTCAAGCCCGGAGAAATCAAAAGCCAAATCCCGACTACTCCTCCCAACGAAAGTCAGAACTTTGATGAGATTTTGAACGATTTTGATAATATTATTGTACCTGGTCTCACTCATTGGCAAAGTCCGAATTTTTACGCTTATTTTCCTTCCAACACAAGCTATCCCTCTATTTTGGGCGAATTGATGACCTCAGGCTTGGGTGTAAATACTTTTTCGTGGGAAACATCTCCCGCAGCAACTGAATTAGAAGAAATAGTGACGGATTGGCTTCGTCAAATGATTGGTTTGTCCGATGATTTTGTCGGTGTGATTCATGATACAGCTTCGACGGCAACACTATGTTCTATACTGACTGCACGCGAAAAAATGTCAAACTTCGAATCAGGCAAGAAAGGCATCGGTGGCAAAATCTTTAGAGTCTATGCTTCATCCGAAATACATTCATCCGTTGATAAAGCTGTCCGCATAGCCGGAATCGGCACTGATAACTTAGTCAAAATCCCTGTGGACAATAATTTTGCTATGCGTGCTGATTTGCTCCGCCAAGCCATCGAATCCGATTTGAAGGCAGGATTCACACCTATGTGTGTAGTTTCGGCAATGGGTACGACCGGCTCTTTGGCATTCGACCCAATTGCAGAAAATTATAAAATTTGCAAAGAGTTTGGTCTGTGGCATCACATTGATGCTGCATATGCAGGAAGTGCATTCATTTTGGAAGAGTTCAAACATTTGTCCGAACTCGCCTCACATTGCGATACTTTTGTTTTCAATCCTCACAAATGGCTTTTCATCAACTTCGATTTCTCAGCATATTTCGTCAAAGATGAAGAATCATTGATAAGAACTTTCGAAATTTTACCCGAATACTTGCGATACAAAAGGGGGTCGGAAGTTAAGAATTATCGGGATTGGGGAATACAATTAGGACGACGTTTCCGAGCCTTGAAAGCATGGTTTGTCATTCGCAGTTTTGGAGTAGATGAATTAAAAGCCAAGATTCGTAACCATATTGCATTAGGGTTTATGTTTCATGATTGGGTCAAATCCAATGAAAATTTTGAGATTTTAGCTCCCGTCGTTATGAATTTAGTCTGTTTCCGATTACATCCTATCGGACTTGATGACGAATCGGTTTTGAATGGCATTAATGTTCAATTGCTCGACGATATCAATTCAACAGGGAAAGTTTTCTTAAGCAAAACGAAATTAAATGATAAATTTGCAATTCGAATGGTAACAGCTAATTTGAACCTTACCGAACAACACATTCGTGATGCTTGGAATTTGATTGTTGAAACTTCAGACGAGCTAATTCGTAAAAGACTTTTACGCTAACATATTTAAAATAAATGAAAATAAACAGAGTTATTTTGTTCATCGCTTTCCTCATGATTGCATTCTTATGCAAATCATGTTTCCTTATACCTATTGCACTTGTTGAACAATTGGATAGCTTGGAAGAAGCAAAAATTAAAAATGATTCGACATATAAGAGAATTTACCTTAGCGGTAGCAATAGAATAGCCTCAGCAGATGATTTTTTCGCAGAATATGGCAAACAAATTGATTCTATTGCATCAGTCGCTACTGTCGGCAAATCTGATTCCAACAATTTTAATTATGACATTAGAACTTACCCAACTTATTATTCAATAACTTTATCTGAAGCTAAAAATAATGATAAAAAAGCTATTGATTTGAAATTTGATATAATAAACGTAGATGATTCGAATTATCCTGATGAAATTAAAATCAGAGCGCTTGTTTATGATAACGAAGGCAAATACATCAGCGGACTTGCTCATCCATATCTTTCGGAAGGCAGAACTGTCGGCGATTATTGGAAAAGCGTACATGACAGTTGCCGAGGTGTAAATAACGAAATTGAAAAATTCGATGTTGTTGAAGTTCGCGAAAAAGAAGCTCAAAAACATGCCATAGCTTTTGCATTAGACCATTCTCCATCTATGGGAAGTCATCGCATCGCTCGTTTGCAAATTGCAGTTCAAAGGCTTTTGCGTGCCATCAAGCCCGGCGATGCCGTTGCTATTGTCAAATTTGATTCCAAATTGCATACGGAAGTTGACTTGACTTATGAAATGAAATCAGCAATGCAGAATTTCATTGTTGATAGTGGTAAATCGGGTAAATACGGCGGTGGGACTGCGCTCTTCGATGCGGCAAATCACGGGATCAGCCTATTAAACAAAGCTGACGATTCCTATAAAAAAGTGCTCATAGCCTTTAGCGACGGTCAAGATAACTCTTCAAAATCTAAAATTGATAGCTTGTTGAGGTTTGCAAAAGCTTCGAATGTCGAAATTTATTCAATCGCTTACGGTGCTGCAGATAAATCTCTCGAAACTATGGCAGAATATACCGGTGGTAGAATGTATCGCACTTTGTCTTCGAATGAGTTCCCATTCATTTTCAGAGATATTTACTTATTGCTCAAAAACTATTACTTGATTAGCTATCGTCCGCCAGAATGTGACAATTTGCACAAAGTCAATGTCAAGCTTGGCTCTGCGGATGGGAGACTCGCTTTCGATGCCAGCGGGCAATACGATAGAAGCGTCTTCCAGAAATATTCACCGGTCGGCACAATCGCAATTATGAATATTGAATTTGATTTCGGCAGCGACAAAATCGAAGCTGAATCATATCCAATGTTGGATAAAATTTCCGATGCTATGAAAAATAATCCCAATATAAAAATACTAGTCACCGGTCATACTGACGATATTGGAAGCAATGAAAGCAATTTGGCACTTTCCGTGCGACGGGCTGCATCAGTCAAAGCTGCACTCGTCCAACGCGGAATTACCCCAGATAGAATCAAAACTGTTGGCAAAGGTGAAAGCATGCCGATTGCACCCAATAATTCAGAGGAAAATCGCAGAATTAATCGCCGAACCGAATTCACTATAATCGAGAATTGATATGATAAAATACATTTTCATTTTTTTAATATTAGCTTCAAATCTGCTCAATTCGCAAATTCGGATAGATTCAGCATTTGGCAAAATAGGGCTAAGCACCGAAATGGCTATCACCATCAGCCCGGAATTGCTCGAACAAAATATTAATATGGAAGGGAAATTCACATTATCTAATCCTACAGTCTTTTTCCCCGATTCAGTGACTACTTTGGCTTCAGGATTAAATTGTTCTCTGACGAGATTAAATGAATTCGACTACGAATTTACCGTTTCAGGAGCTCTTAGCGGAGATTTAACTGATTCGTTGGATATTTTCATTGTCGGCGAACTTTTAGCAGGATATGACTCGATTTGTGTGCTTAATTTTGATTATATCAAAGTCGGCTCGACAATATTATCAGATTTATCCGGAATTGTGGTTTCTGAATCTATTGGCACTCCATTGCCATATGTCCGAAGGACGGTTCTGAGTATGAATTATCCGAATCCAATATTAGCAGGCGAATCCACAGAGTGGGCTTATAAAATTGATTTACCTTCCGAAGTTAGATTTATCATTTACGATTTAACCGGCAAAGTTTACGAAGATATTGATTTGGGGCTTGTTCCACCCGGTCAGCATAAATTTGTCTTTCAAACAAACCCGACTTTCGCTGCCGGAGTTTATTTAATTAATTTCATTTCCCCAATTGCTTCAAACAAAAGAATGTTTATGGTGATTAAATGAAAATATTATTATTAATCACATTGTTATTTTTTGCGCTCAACTCCGCAGTACTGGCTCAAATTGAGGGAGAAGACCAACAATTAGATTCACTATGGAATTTAGAAGATTTGAACCCCGATGATTACGATTTTACTGAAGATTTTCCGATGACTTATTCCAAAGGATGGTTTCCGCGTCCATTAAAAACCACTTTCGGGATTGGTTTGAGTTATGCCGGCGGTAGCACTCATGATGCAGCAACAAAAATGCGCTCTAATTCTTTTGTGCCTACCTACAATGGATTTCAGGGTGGATATGGTTTCAAGACAGACCAACAGGAAATCAAGAAACAAGGTTCAGAAGATTTTGAAGACGAATATCCCGAACCAACTCTCTGGGATTTGGGTTTGACAGGTTTTTTCTCTTCTAAATATTTAATACTTGAAGCTCAAGCCAATTATAGCCGAACTCACGGAATTCTATCTTCTATTGACGATACTCGCTCATTCTTGAATTTGGCTGGACATAAACAGAAGTTTCTCGAGGGTGCAGTTGTTCATATTGCTGACCATAATATCAGATTGTCGCTCGGACTGACAATTCCGATTTATGGAGCATTTGTATTCGAGAGTTTTTCAATTTCATCATATTATTACATCCAAGGCGGTGTAGTATTTGAGTTTCCAGTGTCGAGTAAAGCCACACAATATTTCCAAATATTGGATGTTAAAGACGATTTACGATATGGCAATGGGACAGACACAGTAAGGGTGATGCATGATGTCAAACTTAAAACTTTGACTGATGTCAGGAAAAGTTTCGAAATTGCAATTGGCGGTATTACTGATTTCAACATTATTGGGCTCGAATACAGCCTCAGGTATTCATTTATGTTCAATTCAATGTTAACAGACGCAGTTTGGAAGCAACATCAAATCAGATTGAATTTTGGAATCTATTATAATATCGTCAGATAAATAGCATTGTTGTTTAATCATTTAGCAAAAAAACTAATCAAAATGGGCTGAATGCAATCGCAATCAGCCCATTTTCAATTTCGCTAAATCAGCTTATTGTCTGAATTTCAGTTCTCTGTCCATCATGAACAAACCTTGTGGATTGTCGTTGATTAGACGAAGTCTTTCCAAAAGTTCGCTTGCTGTAGCTTCTTCTTCAACTTGTTCGTCAACAAACCAACGAAGCATGTTTTCAGTTGCACGGTCTCTTTTGCTAATTGCCAATTCTAATAAGTTATTAATTGAATCAGTAACTAATTGTTCGTGCGAATATACCATCTCGAAAGCATCAAGAGCCGAATCCCATGTACGAGGTGGTTCGTTGATTTGGGCTACGATTGGTTGGCTTCCTCTCAAAATCATATAATCAAATATTTTCAAACCGTGTGCTAATTCTTCTTGTGACTGAAGACGCAACCAATGTGCGAATCCGTTGAAATTTTTCGCAGCAAAATATGCCGACATTGCTAAATAGAGATTGGATGAGTAAATCTCTTTTGTGATTTGCGAGTTCAGTTCGAGTGCTAATTCCTTATCCATCGAAATTCCTTTATTTTTAAAAATTGAATAAAATTTATATACAAACACGTTAGTTTTATTCAATTATTACAATTAATCCAAATAAAAAAAAGCAGTTCTCAGGCATTGCATATAAAAACTGCTTTTCAGCTTAAAAAAAGGAGTTATTTCAACAAATAATCTATTAACCCTAATCCAAAACGATTGGGGTGACGATGGTTGTATTCTTTCCTCGTCTTTTCGAGTAACTCGCTCGCTGTAGCTTCTTCTTCAACTTGTTCATCCACTAAACTTCTAACAAAATCCGCTGCCTCAATATCATTTAAGTGTTCTGCTTCATTAATTGTCCATCGTGCTTTGTCCGTAGTATTAAAATCATAACTTAAGATAGATTTAAATGCTTCAAGTGGATTACCATATGTTGGATTCGAAGGAATAGATTGAATCCGTGGTATTTCACGAGATGCCAAGTAATTAATAATTTTTTGAATTCTAAGATCTTTTTTGTCTTTTCTCTTACTTAACCAAATAGCATAACCGTTTAAATTATTTGATTGAAATATTTGGATTGCGACACTATAGTTAGCTACTCCTTGAGCTTCTCTCGCAATCAAATCATTTAAAGCACCAACAATGTTTTGATCCATAAATTTATCATTTTCTTGAGCTATCGATAAAAATGTAAATCTGATTGTTAAAATTATAACATTTGCTAAGAATATTTGAGCATTTCTCATTTTTTTTCCAAAACAGTATCAATAAATTAGTTAATATTTATTAAATTATACTTTTCATTTATTAACACAGCCTTTATTATTGTTGTAACCAACTATTAAGCAACATAAGACCCCACTGAGGAGGTTGTCCGTTATAGAATAATCGTGACCTTTCAAGTAATTCGCTTGCAGTGGCTTCTTCCTCAGTCTGTTCATCTACCAAATCACGGATAAACATCGCTGATAGCCTGTCAGAATTTAATGCAGGTAAATCCAAAGCGTCAATTATTATCAAAGAGCACGACACCTCTTTCCTCGATACTTCTTCCAATGCTTCAATCGGATTAGCCGGTTCAAACGGATTCGGGGGTAGAGGAATATCTAATATGTGCTGATGCAATAGTAAATAGTTATCAATCTCACTTATCTCGCCCAATTTCTGAGCTACTTTTTGATTTAACCATAAGGCATAACCGTTTAGTGTCCAAGAAACAAAGATAGGATGCAATTGGTCATAGCTATTTTTAGCATCTATTAGTGATAAACGATATTGCTGAAGTGCAAATAAAATACTCGGTGCTAAACCCATAAGAATCTCCTAATATTTTAATTCATGAATATGAAATTTTTATTAATCAAACTTATAAAAAAAATGCTAAAACAAAAATTAATTTATTGTCATCATATCGTAAAAACAATCTTATAAATTTAATTTTTCAAATTCTTATTTTTAAAAATATTAAATTTTCTTTTTTTATTCATTCAACTTAAGGTAGATTATAATCAATCGCTTTTAATTGAATATTCCGAGGCATTGGTCCGGAATAGCGTATTCGGGTTCTTTCTAAAAGCTCGCTTGCAGTTGCTTCTTCTTCAGTCTGCTCTTCAACCAAGTTTCTTACAAAAGCTGTGGTAGTGATACCGCCCGGAAGATTCTCCATAGCAATAATTCGATTCATAAGAAGCTTTGTCTCAATTTGGTAATTGTTTATGAATGTCAATGCAGCAATAGGGTCTGTAAACACGGGTATTGGTGCAGGTGATGGAATTCTACCCGGACTTGTGCCGAACGAAGAAATAAAATTTTGAATTTGAGTCACACGTGCTTGCTTTCTACCAATTCTCAGTTGCATCCGATTTGAATATCCGGGTAAACCGCCGGTATGAAAAAATGTTACTAAATTTTGATAGATATTTGCTGAATGGCTCTCTCTGCCTAACAATTCAGTGAGAGCATCGAGAATTTGGGGATCCATTTTGACCTCTTAATATTATTGGGAAAACAAAATTTTATTAGTCTAAAGTAATCATTTGTAATATTATAAAACAGTTATTTTTTTCTATTTGATTTTTCATTTTAAGTTCATATTTTTGTTTGAAACTTAAATGCAAAGTAGAAACAAATGATTATAGAAGTTAAGACAATTTTAATGGCTTTAGTGGCTACTTCGCCGTTAATTTATACTTACTTTAGGCATTTGAAAAGAAGGAAAAAGTTGAATTCTCTCGGTGATGTCGAACTTGTTGTGAAACCCAAATCCTCGCTAACTAAGAGGATGACCGTGATAATTGGTACCTTCGCCGTTCTGTTTTTCATTATACTATTTAGTATGGCATATATCGAAGGAAGGCTTGATATTGCCCGAATTGTAGGCTCACAAACCATTATGCTTGCATCATTTGCCTTCATGATTTACGATTATGGCAAAATCTTTGTCGGCGAAAAGGGAATTTATGGAATCACGAAGGAAGTTTTCCTTTGGGATACTATCGTAAAGGTTGAGTTTGACAATGACATTAAGCAAACGCAATACGGAGTGAAATTTTACATGAAAGACCAAAAAATACCTCTAAAATTCTACTTCAAGCGTACAAAAATCGAAGAATTGAAAAAAATCTTCGAAAAAAAGAAAATAATTTGATTTTTGTGTTAACATTTTGCTTTTTTTTGTGTTATATATAATGTAGATGATGTTGTTTATGAAAAAGATGTGACAGATATGGCATTAGATGATTTAAAAACCGAATTCCACAGTCTTATAGATGAAATATCTAACGAGAAGATATTGGAACATTTCTATGCAATCCTCAATAATTTGGCAAAATCAGAAGAAGTCAGTAAGACACTGATAAAGGATATTGCTCCCGAAGCAAGCTCAGAACCGGTAATGCATTAAAAAAGCCGCTCGGAAGCGGCTTCTTGTAAAAATATGTATTAAGACTTAATCTTGTTCCATAGATATTCTATGCTGTCTGCGGGCTGCTTTCAGCCTCGACATGCGATTTTCGATAGAAGGTTTCGTGAAAGCTGTACGTCTTTTGAATTCACGCAATACGCCTGAGCGTTCATATTTCTTCTTGAAACGTCTCAAAGCCCTGTCAATGTTTTCATTGCCTTGAATTGTTACGCCAATCATGATTTCACCTCCTTTAAAAACGATAAAAAAATTAATAAACCATGTTTTCGATTAGCTTCTTTTCGCTGCTTTTCTCAAACTGTACAATTATTGCATTGCCACCGTTGCTGGTAACTTCTTTGGCTCTAACGATGCCAACATCATCCCAAACCGAATGGAAGATTATATCACCGATTTGATATTCGTCCTTAGGCGAATATTTACGGGCATCTTCTCGCGATATATGCACAACTGCACGGGACTTGTCCGCTTCGGCTTCAATGGCGTCAAGGTTTATTAACTGGGAATGCCTGCTTTTAGTACATCTTGCCCATTGTTTTCTGCCATCAATGTCCTCAATAGGTTCACCGACCAATTCATGCTTGGTCTCTTTCATCAAAAATGGAGAATACAATGTTATGTATTTCGCTCTCCTCGTTCTTTTTTTGGCAATTGCGGCCATAGAAACTCACTTATTGTTGAATAATAAATGTAGCTAAGATACAAAAATAGTGAATTTTTGGCAAACCACAAAAAAATATTTTTTGCATAGGTAGGCATTTTAGAGAACATCAAATATAAATAATAAAATTTATATTACACAAGAAAAAAAAATTAAGGTTGGTTTTTCACCAAGAAAAATGTATCTCTTATTGCATGAGCAGAGCCGAAATACCCTATTCCACCCTCAATACTTGTCAGAATCGGTTCTGCTTGTCCACGTCCTTGTGCTTGCAAAAACCATCTTAAAAAATTCCAATCCGGCGAATAAACAGTTACGCTATGTTTGCCGTACCATTTGAATATGCTCCAAATTATTGGAGTCTTCGTTGCTGGTATAGGACCTATTCCTGTAACTTCGCGATAAAATCTGTCCTCACGCCAAGGACGCTCAATTCTGCGGTTCATTTCTGAGGTCTGCGGGTCTAAATATTTTCCGTATTCAAGTGTATCGAGATTAGTAAAAGCAAATAGAAAGAAGTCGAATCCTGCCACTTTTTGCCATGAAAGTGTATCTGTGGGTGGCAAATCAATCGAATCTTTTGGGAAATATACCATTTCATTAGGTCGTTTTTCCCATGCTGTTTTTGAGGGTGTCAGTGTTGTTCCTGTGATTTTATTACCATTCGGAAGTGTAATTTCAATCGAGTAATTTGTTTCTGCCTTGACCAAATAGTTTGTGTCAGCATAAAAATAACCTCTTGTGCCTTCTTCTCGTGGTCTGAATTTCAATTCAAACTCATTGTCGCCTTCTCTGATAATAATTACCGCATCGCGAACCATTGACGAATCATAATTATAAAGCTCAAACAAGGGTTGAGTTTTTGTCAGAATAATACCCTGAATTGGCTCATCAACTAAAATCAAAGCCTCGAGTACATATTCTTCTACATAGCTCGTTGGTGGCAAATCTTCGCAAGATTGGGAGAATGTTGCCAATAAAATTAATGCGATGATAAAAATCTGATTTTTCATTTTGCCCTCAAAACTTTACTTCTAATGAAATGGATGGTAATATCGGTATTAGCTTTACATCTTCTATGACTGTTTCGTCTTCACGAGTGTTATAGAATCTGACCAATATGTCGCGTCTGCTGTAAACATTGTAAATATCTATAATCATTTTCGAATCTAATCCAAACATTTCGAAACTATATATAGCCGTTAGATTGAGTTGGTGAGACGGCGGTAATCGTAACCCGTATCGCTGGGTCGGCACCGTTTTTCCTCTACCTCTGATTTGTCCGGGCAATTGTGTATGGAATCGTGAAGATGCGCCTGTGTATGATTGCCCGGTCTGGAAGTAGAATGTCGCTCCGAATTCCCATCTATCGTTAAGTTCATATTGCCCCACAACTTTGAAATCATGCGTTCTGTCATACTTCGGGCGGAAAGGTTCGCCTTTGTTGATACTATCAAATTTTGATTCGATAAATCCAATAGCATATCCCATCCAACCATTAAATTTCCCAAATCGTTTTTGAAGGAATACCTCAGCACCCCAAGCATTTGCTTCCCCTATGAAAAATACATCCGAAACTGTTGCCCCTTGCAATGCAATAGTGTTTAGTTCGCTGACATTATCGAATTTTTTGTAGTAAGCATCGAAAGTCAAATCATACCCATCATAAGGTATAGTCTCCAAACTCAAGATGTAATGAGTTGACTTGCTTGCAGGTACTGTTGAATCCGTTGGTAGCCAAGTGTCAAAAAAGGAGAAATCAGGTTGAGTAGCAAGTCTCAAATTTTGATGAAAAATCCCGCCTGCTGCTTTTAGAGCGATTCTATCCGTGAATCTATATCTCGCCGATATTCTCGGCTCGAAATTTACTAAACTGCTTAATTCCCAATAATTAGCGCGAATACCGGTTTGCACGGAGAATAATTCTGTAAATGCCCATTTAGCCTGAGCAAAGACGCTTGTGTGCCAATCATCAATAGTCAGATTTGTACTTCCACCTGATGAGCCAACTTGTGTTGAATCTGTGTCGCCTGTGAAATTCTGCAAATATTGGAATCTAAAACTTGATGTTTCAACCCCACCTTTGAATGTAATGTCATCACTCACAAACCATTCCAAATTCGCTTTGAGAGTGTAATCTGTGATTGAATTATCTACAAGGAACTGATATCCTGATTGGTCGCCACGAAAGTTGTTGTAGTAATTACTGTAGCTCAAATTAACAGTCGAAAACAATTGGTCGTTGAAAATATGAGTCCAACGGCTTGCTAACATTCTGTTCCCAATATCAAGAGTTAGTCCCAGCCCGAAACTCGAAAATTCCAATTGGTCAGCACTATTAAATCCGCTAATCGAAATCTTGTTGTTATCGCCGAAATCTTGTGTTATCTTAGCATTCAAATCATAGAATCCAAAGTCGGGGATAGGCTCTTCAGGGTCTTCTTTAATGAAACTCTTTACTAAATCGAAGTAAGTTCGTCGTGCCGAAAGTGAAAAGCTACCATTAAACAAAGGACCCTCTACAAATCCTCTGGAAGAAATAGCTCCAATCGAAGCCAATCCGGAGAATTTATTACGATTGCCATCCTTTTGTGTCAGGTTCAACACCGCCGACATTCTACCACCATACTCTGCATCAAATCCTCCCTTGACAAGTTCGACATCTTTAATAGCATCAGTATTGAATGTGGAGATAAATCCAAATAAATGAGTAGGGTTATATACGATTGAGCCGTCCAGTAATACAAGGTTTTGGTCAGGTGAACCGCCACGTACAAAAAGCCCGCTTGATATTTGCGATGAAGTTAGCACACCAGGCAAATATTGCAAGGTTCTGAATACGTCGGATTCCCCACCTACTCTTATGTTTTTAATCGTCTGAACGGGTACATTCACCTTACTAATCGAGATTTGGCGACGTTCGACTTCTCGTTGGGCTTCCACAAATATTTCATTCATGACAACTTCGCTTTGATTCATATTGAAATCTTTTCGTATTGGCACTCCTGCAACAAATTCGAGTTCGATTTCGATTTTTTCGTAACCCAAATATGTGACTACTACTGTATATTTACCCGGTTGAACCTTAGGAATAGTAAAAAAGCCTGTTCTATTTGTGCGGGCTCCAAGTTTCGTTTCCTTTAGTATTACAGTAGCACCAATCAACGTCTCACCGGTACTTTTGTCTCTGATGACACCACTCAAAGAAGATGTTTTGTCATCATAAAGCTCAGCTTCTACGGCTTCTATGCCAACTATATTTGCTAATATTATGAAAAGCAGCACAATGCTGAATTTATTACAGATTTTCATTTATTTAAAAAAAATTGAAGAAGTTATTAATTAAATTATATGACGAAAAGAAAAATTAAATGATGTAACATATAAATTTTTCGGGAAAGTTCAAGATCGGATAGCTTTTTCCAAACTTTTAGCGATATACTGCAAGTCTTTACCTTTTAATTCTATCACTGTAGATTGATTTCTCCGCTTGTCTAACCACTTGCTTATAATTTCCCATTCAACAGCGTCGGTGTCACCATTTTGAGTCTTTTGCATCAAATCAATTTGTTGATGTATTTCACTCAATTCAGCCTTTTTGCCGATAGTTTTATGGAAGTGCAAATTTCCGTCACTTATTAAGAACACATCACATAGGTATTTGTGTTCATCGTCGTTAATAACAACTGCAATATCTTTACAAACTTCTTGCTTGGGCGAGATACTTTCGGTTATTTTTTTGATAAAATCTTTGCCAAGCAAATTTTCAAGATTTTGAATACTTTTTAAAGCTTCGAGTTTGGGTTCGTCGATGCTTTTGGCAATATCACCGGTTCCGTTAATGGGCGGTATTATATTGAATGAAGGTGAACTTTCGTTTAAGATTCTGAAATAATCAAGTTCGAGATGTAAGTCAGAAGCACATTCGAGATAATCTACACTATCAGTTGCAGAAATCATATTCGAAATCTTATTTGATTGATTTTCTGCTTTGACTAACATACGTACAACAGAAGCTCTTAGATTATTGCTTTTACTTACAAAAAGTACGTCATCGTTAGCATTCCTGAATATTAATAATCCTTGTCCATAAGGGAAATCATCCGCCGATACCGCAAGTTTTGATAATGCTTCCTCCTTTGGTTTAAATGTTCGTTGGGTACGGTTCTGGAAATCCAGCAGCTCTGCAGTTGTAGAAATATCATACTCGTTTTCTGCAATGTTTAATAGCTCGAGGAGTATATAAGCAGTTGCTTCGGCATCGTCTAAGGCTCTATGACGAGAAATAATCGGAATGCCGAAAAAGTTTGCCAGCGAGCCTACATTTTTTTTTATATCCGTTGGTAGTAGTTTGCGGGCAAGTTTTAAAGAGCAAAGTTTATCACATTCAAACATATAACCCGCTCGTTCAAATGATGCTTTCACAAATCTGTAATCAAATTCGGAATTATGCGCTACAAATATTGTATCGGGTTTGCGGAACATCGCTTTGATACCCGGAATAGCATCTACGAATTCAGGTGCTCGACGAACCATTGCATCTGTTATACCGGTCATCTTCTGGATAAACTCCGGAATGGCTTGATGCGGATTCGCAAGAGTAGTGTATTTTTCAGCAATTAAGCCACTACGCACAGTTACACAGCCGATTTCAGTTATTCGGTGCAGCTTAGGGTCGGACCCTGTTGTTTCGACGTCAGTCACTACAAAATTTGTTTCCCAAATTGAAGCCATTTACAAGCGATTTGTTTTTTATAAAATGTTGTGTGTAATATTTCTTATACTGTGTAATAATCCTGACAAATTCATTTTGTTATCAAAGTGTATAAATCTGATTCCCATCTTTAAAGCTCCCGATGAATTCTTAATATTGTCATCAATGAAAATTGTTTCTTCATGACTAAATTTCATTTTTCTGCAAACAAAATCAAAAATTCCCATATCCGGTTTTCTCATTCCGATTTCGTGAGAAAAGAAAACATCTTGAAATTTCGGAAAGAAATCAATACATTCATCCTTGAATTTTTCGAAGTGAATTTCATTGGTATTGCTCAAAATTACTATATTATAGAGTTTGGCAAATTCTTCAGCCATACTGATTGCATCCGGCTTCATTCCAATAAGCATAGCATTCCAAGCATCGATAATGAAATGTTCGGGCGAGTGAATACTATACTGTTTGCGTAAGTCGTTTATGAATGTATCAGAATCAATCAAACCTTTTTCATACATTTCAGGCATATCAAGTATGTCATTAAGTTCCATTGCTCGAAGATTTTCAGCCTCCGGCGACAGTATCGCCAGAGCCTCTATAGTTCTGCGATAATCAACGTCATAAAATACACCGCCAAAATCAAAAATTATATTCTTAACATTCATGATTGTACAAAAATACTAAAAAAGAATCAATATACTATGGGACTGCTAATAATGCATCCCTATTTCAATGACTACTCACTCAAGCAAAATTTATTTTCAAATTACAAACTGAATCCACTTTTAGCAAAAAGCAAAAGCGAACTTACAAGCAGGTGGATTTTTCATAAAAAAACGAAATCTCACCAAGGCTCGCCCTAAAATATGGATGCTATACTTTTGAGACTACCCCTAATATACTTTCCGTAAACGAGCCATATAAAACCCGTCACAGTTATGGACGTATGTCTTGGTAGTATAGCTGAAATCGAGGTCGCCCAAATCTTGCAGTTCGACTCCGTGTGATTGGAAATGAGGCTTGAGTGGGTCAGGGGCGAAATTCTCGTTATTTTGCAAAAAATAATCTACTACATCTTGATTTTCTTGAGGCATAACAGAGCAAGTTGCATAAACTAATGTACCCCCGGGTTTGACAAAATTCGAGTAATCGCTAAGTATCTTTTTTTGCTTTTCTGATAATCTCGTCAACAATTTATCAGTAAGTCTAAGCTTTTTCATAGGGTCACGTCTGATTGTACCCATACCCGAACATGGTGCATCAATAAGAACCAAATCAAATTGGGTACCGTTGAAAGTGCTCTTGAGCGATGCCAAATCAGGCGTTATGATGTGAATCGAAGAAATATTGTTTAGCCCACTTCGCGAAGAGCGAATTTTTAGTTCTCGGAGCCGATTGTATTCGACATCTGCTGCTACAATATCAGCTTTGCCCTGAGTCAAGTCTGACAAATGGAGCGACTTACCACCGGCACCGGCACATGCATCAAGTATTTTGTCTGTTATTTTTGGATTGCAAGCAAACCCTATTAATTGACTTCCTTCATCTTGAATTTCAAATTTGCCACTTTTATATTCAATTGTGTTATCAATTTTCGCTCTTTCGTTCAAAATTATCGAACTTGGTGACAATTTACCGGATTCATATGATATGTTCATGCTACTTAACATCCTTTCAATCTCATTTTTCGAGGAGATCGTTGTACTAACGCGGAGGTTTGCCGATGCAGGATAAATTGATTTTGTAGCATATTTGATTGTCTCAACAGAAGTTTTGTCTATCTCCGTTAATAAGTTTTGAGGGAAAGAGAACCTTAATTCGACACTTTTCAAATCGTTTAAATTAAATTTTATGTGATTTTCGAGTTCCTTAACAAAAGTTTCAGTATTACTTAACCAATCTTTTATCGAACTAATCGTTACATTTGTTTCAATATAAATGTCATTTACTAACAAGTTTATAAAATCAGATTCAGAAGTGCTATTTAACCGATTGAAAATATCAAACGAACCAAATTCAGCAAAATACTTGTTTGTAGATAGGAAGCAATTACAAGCAGACATTAAGAAGAATTCATTACCTGTAATGTTGTTGTCTCTCGAGAACTTGTCTGCAAAATGCTTAAGCAAAATGAAATTCCGCAGAGTTGAGAATATGTTTTCGGATAAGAATCTACGTTCTTTACTCCCGAAGTTCTTGCGTTTACGTAAAAATTCCGAAACGATGCCGTCAGTAGGCTTGGGTGACTTAATCGCAACTTCAGTCACTTGGGCTGCAATTTTCAATAGTGAAGATAGTTTCATTTACTTTTGTGTTAGTTTGATATAAAGAAAGTGCTAATTTACTAAAGATTTGATAGAATGTTTTATAAAAGATTGGGAAATTTTAAAAAAAATGAAAAAAAATTTGGTTCATAGCACATTTTGAGTTATTTTTAAAGTGCAGTAAAAGGGAAGTGTATATTTTAAATAGTAGAATTATAATGACATCTAGCAAACGAGGCGTTTTCAACGCCTTTTCGGGTATTAAAATCACAATAGATGGGACAAAAGCAGTATAAAAATTTATACCATATATATATATGTACTTTTTTTTTGAACAATTTTAGGAATGTTTAAAAACTTTTTTGATTATTACGATGAAATATTGTAAATTCGATTGATATTTTAAGGAGAAAAAGCAAAAGTTTTTTCTGTTTTGTGCATGAAGCATATTGGCATGGTATTTGCAAATAAGTTATTTGAATTTTTTCGAGATTTTTAACAATAGAATGGAACAAAGTTTTAACATATTTTTAATAGGAGTAATGACTGTATGAAAAGATTTCTTGCGTATTTCGCAGTCTTAGGGTTGCTCGCAGTGTTGTTTACAACAAGCGCGTCCGCTCAAGGCTTAAAGCTGGAGAGATCTGTAATCGGGAGTGGTGGCATGGTTGCTGCCCAAAATAATACCGAATACAGCTTAAACGGCGTTACAGGTCAATTTGCCATTGGTACATTGACCGACCAGAGTCCCGGCTCTCAAAATTGGGATTTGAATCAAGGCTTCTGGGTTCCCGGTCCACAAATAGTTAATAGTGTGGAAGACAATAACCCTTTAGCTAAAAACGACCTGTTCAACTACCCTAACCCGGTAAACAGGAATACTACAATTGAGTACTATCTGCCATCTGCTGCATACGTGACATTAACTGTTTACGATATGACAGGTAATCGCGTAAAAGTACTCTTTGACGGATACCAATCAGGTGGAACCCAGACAATGGATTGGGATACCAAAGCAGACAATGGCGTCGAACTAAGTTCTGGTTCATATTTGTACGAAATACAAGTTCGTTCATCTAATATGGCAGGAGCAGACACATTTAAGAGTTTCAGTAATAGAAACATTATGGTTATCGTAAGATAATTTCATGAAAAAGAAAATTAAACATATTATATTTTGTGTAACAACATTTAGGAGTATCAAATAATGAAGAAACTACTTCTTCTCAGTTTTGTACTATTATCATTGATTATAGCCTCAGTTGGCTCGGTAATGTCTCAATCGAGACTTATCAACTATCAAGGTAATATTTTAGACCAACAAAGCAAACCTTACGAAGGTTCTGCTCAAATGACATTCGAACTCTACGATAAAGAGTTCGGAGGCTCGCAATTATGGAGTGAAATCCAAAACGTAACAATGAATAAAGGTTATTTCAATGTTTACTTGGGTTCAAATACTCCTTTCCCTGCTAACTTTAGCTTCAACCGCGAATTGTGGGTGCAAGTTACAGTTGGTACAAGCGCTCCATACCCGAGATCACCTCTCACTATGGTGCCTGCTGCTTTCGTTTCGGAAGTTGCTTCTTTAGCAAGATTTGCTGAAGACATTCCTGACGGTTTAGTGAATTTGAACAAATTGTCTAATGAAGTTAAGATTATGGGCGGCGACCTTACAGGTACACTTCCAAATCCAAGACTCAGACCAGGTGCTATTTTAGAAGGCATCGAGGACGGTTCGATTACTCAAAGCAAATTGGCTCCAAATGTAACTACAAGACCTTCAGGTCCTGCAAGTGGTGACCTTACTGGTTTCTATCCAGACCCATTAATTGCTCCAGGAGCTGTTAATACTTTCAAAATTGCAGATGGTGCAGTTACTACAGAAAAAATTGCTGATTACGCAGTTACTTACAACAAATTCCAAAATGCTTTAGGTCCTGTTGGTACAATTCTCGGATGGGATGGTACACAATGGATTGAAACTTCAGTTCCTGAATGGGAACTTGGTAAAATTGTTGAAGTATATGCCGGTGACGGTCTTTATGTTAATGAAATGAGTTCATATTATGGAAACGGTTTCTTTGATGTTCAAGTTGGTATCGCCGAATCAGGTGTAATTACTTCGAAAATTGCTGACGAAGCTGTAACTTATGGTAAATTACAAAATGCTTACGGACCTGTTGGAACTATCCTTGGATGGAATGGTACAGAATGGATTGAAACTAACGTCCCTACTTGGGAAACTGACGCCGTAATCGGTAACGAAGTTTTAGACGCAACTCCTAACAGAGGTTTATTAAGAGCAGGTTTAGGTACTTTAGCTTCACCTTTTACATTAGGTATTGCTGATAATGGTGTTGTTAATTCGATGATTGCTAACCAAGCTGTATCATTAAATAAATTGGCCAATGGCTCAACAGGTGGTCAAGTTATGTATTGGAACTCAGTATTGGGTCAATGGATGCTTTCTGCCGGTTCGGCTCCTATGGATAATAATGTAATCAGATGGGTTGACAATGGAACAACAAGACAACCACAATGGACAAGCGATGATGCAATCGTTGGTAACGAAGTTGTTAATGCAACTCCGATGGGTGGTTTAGTACGTGCAGGTGCAGGTACAGAAGCATCTCCTTATACATTAGGTGTAATGCCTGGTGGAATTACTGAACCAATGTTAGCACAAGGTGCAGTTTCATTAAGCAAATTAGCTCCCGGTAATCAAATCGGTCAAATTATTTGGTGGGATGCTCTTACCAGCCAATGGAGATATTCAACCGGTGCTGCTCCAACTCAAGACTATGTAGTTAAATGGGTTGATGCTGGTGGTTCTTTGACTCCACAATGGGCTCCAGACGATATGACTATTCCTTATGAAAAATCAATTACTGAACATGTTCAAACATTATTTGCTCTTACTAATAATGGTAATAGCGATGTAATGTCTCTTACAACTACAGGTACTGGCGACGGTTTGATGATTAATATGCCGCAAGATTTACCAGGTGGAGGACATGCTTTACATTTAAATGGTGCAGGTTTCCTACAACCAGCTTTAAATGTTAATGTAGAATCTGAATACGGACTTCCTAATGGTGCCGGTACTGTAAATGCAACTATTAATACTTTGGATGCTACTTCTGCAGGTTTCAAAATTAATACTGTTGTTAATGATGACGGTAACAATGCTTATGATGTAGATGGTTTGCAATCATTCTTGACTGTAAACAATGCTGTAAATAATGGATACTATACTGGTACTTGGAGTTTTGCAGAAACAGATAACGGTATTGCTACCGGTGTTTGGGGCGAAGCCGAAGGTATGAACGCTCAAAGTAACTTTGGTGTAATTGGTAGTGCTGATGATGCTGCTGTTTCTAACATCGGTGTTTTAGGTGTTGCAAATGCTCCTGTTTACCAAGATTATACTACTATGTTCCCTGCCGGATTCGGTGCAGGTGTTACTGCATTGAACGAAGGTGGCTCATTCATGGATTATGGCGTATTCGCTTTAGTTAATGGTGAAGCTACAGGTGCTTATGTTGAAGCTGAAGATGCTGTAGCCGGTGTATTCACTAATAATAGTGATATGTCAGAAACAGTATTAGCTTTCAACCAAGGAAACGGCGATGTTGTTGTCGGTATTGCTAACGAAGGTTCAGCTTTTGTTGGTTTTAACGAAAGTGCTATGGGAACTGCAGTTATTGAAAACATTGGAACAGGTTCAGCTATTGAAACAGCTTCTATGGGTACTGATTTCCCAACTGTATTGGCAGAAAATCTTAATGATGGTCCTGCTGCATGGTTCGTTGGTATGAATCCACAAGCAGATGGCTTCGCGAATAATAATTCAGTAGCTGCTGTAGTAAATATGAATAATGGTCGTGCTTTGTATGTAGAAGGTGGAGCAGCTAACGATGAAAATGGTGGCAATCCTTACTTCCAAGATCCAGCTAACAATGACGACGCTTCTTTAATCGTTGTTAACACAGCTTATCAAGGTGGCGCTCCTTGGGGTACTGCAATCAAAACTTACGGTGACATTTGGGCTAACTCAACTATCGGTGCAAGCCAATTAGTAGCTCTTGACGCCCTTGTTATCGGCGACCCATTAGGTTTGAACACTACTTTGTATCCTCCAATGTATCCAGGCGATCCTTTGGTTATTAACTCAGATGTTGAAATTCAAGGTGACTTGTATGTAGATGACATTTGGGCTGACGAAGTAAATGCAAACGTTCTTAACGCTGCTTTAGGCGTATTTGACAATTTGCAAGTTAATATGAATGCTAACGTTGATGGTAACACTACTCTGAACACTTTAGCTACTTCAGGTAACGCTACTGTTGGCGGTACTTTCGGTGTTACAGGCGTTACAACATTAAGTAACAATTTAATTGTTAACGGTACTTCGACATTGAATGGTGCAGCTCAAGTTAATAATACATTGAATGTAACAGGTAATGCTGTACTCAATTCCGCTCCCGGCATGCAAAACACTACAGTTGACAACTTGAACGCTTTGGGCGCTCTAGATGCTGTTGGTGCTATCACAGGTCAAAGCACTTTGGGTATTGCAGGTAATGTTACTCTTAATACTGCTCCTGGTATGCAAACTACTACTGTTGACAACTTGATTGGTAATGGTACTGCTACAATTGCCGGAGCAACTATAATTAACAATACTTTAAATGTAACCGGTCTTTCAACATTATCGAACACTCAAGTTAATGGAACATTAGGTGTAACCGGAGCTACTACTTTAGGTAGTACTTTAACTGTTGCAGGTTTGACTCAAATTAATAACAATTTGAACGTAACCGGTAATGCAAATGTTAATGGTAATGGTATTTTCGGTGGTAACATTAGTGCAGTAAATGGCATCTTCAGTGGTAATATTTCTGCTGTTAATGCTACTTTAAGCGGTACTTTGACTGTAAACGGTGCATACACTCGTTTGTCAAACACTACTGCTTTACAAGTACAAGGTGGCGACGCCGGAACTCTTGGTGAGCTTTTAGTTAGCCGCGGTGCCGGTTTATCACCTGAATGGACTACTTCTATTCCTTATCTTGAAGTTGTTAACCTTGATGTATTAAACAATTTAAGTGTTGGTAATGATACTGATATGATGGGCGACCTTACAGTTGCCGGTGATGTATTCTTAAACACTAATGGTCCTGGCTTCTCTACATTCGTACAAGAACTCGTAGTTGCTCAAGATGCGGTTGTCGGTAACGATCTAGCTGTTGGTAACGATGGTGTATTCGGTAATGACCTTTTGGTTGTTGGTGATGGAACTGTTGTTGGTGATGCTGATGTATTTGGCGATTTAGAAGTTATGACTAACACTTCATTACTTGGTACTTTAGATGTAACCGGTGTTTCTACTTTTGCAAGCGAAGTTGAATTCAACGGAGCTAATGTTGCATTCTCACCGGGTACTGAAGTACTTGCTTGGGATCCTACATTAATGACAGCAAACTTCGAAGGCGATGCCGGCGATTTATTCGTTAGTCGTGGTGCAGGTTTATCACCTGAATGGACTGACGAACTTCCTGACCTTACAGTTTCAGGTCTTTTGACTACTATGAACTTGCACGTTACTAATGATGCTCAAATTGATAATGACTTAACTGTAGGTAATGACATCGTTGTTACAGCCGGTGATGTTGATATCCAAAATGGTAGCTTAAACGTTGGTTTAGATGTAACTGTTGGTAATGACTTAGCAGTTATCAATGATGGTATCTTCGGAAACGATGTTATCATTCTTGGTGGTGACCTTGACGTAATTGCAGGCGATGCAAATGTTGCTGGTGATGTAAACGCTACAAACGTTAACACAACTAACAATGTTAATGCCGGTAATGATGTAAACGCCACTAATAATGTAAACGGTACTAATTTGAATGCATCTAACAATGTTAATGCAACAAACAATGTAAACGCTACAAATGTTAATGCAACTAACAATGTTACTGCTCAAAACAACTTAGTATCAGTTAATAATACAGTTGTTGGAAATAACTTGCTTGTTACTAACAATGCTACTATCAGCGGAAACTCACATGTATTGGGTAATTCATTAGTAAACGGTACATTAACTGTTGACCAAAATTCATTGTTCAAACAAAGCGTTACTATTAATCAAAATTTAACGATTGACCAAAATCTTACAGTTACAGGTTCTTCAACATTCGGTAATACAGTCAGTATTAATAATGCTGATTTGAATATCACTAATGGTGGTATAAATGTAATCGGAGATGATGTATTCTTTGGTAACCCTGTAGGATTTAACAATCCTTCAGCATTCGAAGACCTCTACGTACGTGGAAATATCGAAGCTGACGGTATGATTTTCGGTGCTATCAACCCAGGTTTGACTCCGGGTTCGGTAACATTCGGGGGAGCAGTAGGTCAAATCGCTGAAGATAATGCTAACTTGTTCTTCAATGACGCAACAAACAGATTGGGTATTGGAACTAATACACCTGCTCAAACTCTTGATGTAAACGGTACAATGAACGTAAGTGGTGCTTCAACTCTTGCTGCTGCTACTTTGAGCGGTAACTTGACTGCAAATCGCAGAATGATTCACGGTTATACAACTGCAGCTAATTTAGCAGCACTTGTTGCCGCGATAAATAACGGTACAACTGTTATTCAATACCAAACTGCTAACGCTCTCGAAGCTAACCTCGTAGGTGCTTTGCCTGCAGGAACAACCGGACAAATTATCTATATAATTAACAATACTTCAATTGGTTCGATTAGTGTTGGCACTCCTGTCAACCCAAGAACAATTGTTCAAAGCCAAATGGTTGCCTTAATTTACAATGGTACAAATTGGATTCCAATGGCTAACTAATAGTTAACAATAATAGCATAGTCTGATATTATCAGACTATGCTATGATTTTATAGAAATTTAGCTTTTAAAGAAAGTATTTTTATGGTATAGTATTTGAGATAAGTTAGCTTAAATTGAAAAATAATTGTTTAATATAATAGAGGTGCAAACCTTATGAAAAAATTTCATATTCTTATTTTTGGTGTAATCTTCTTCATGGCAACAAGCTTGACACAAGCTTTGCCTGAGATATTTTACACCAATTTTGCGAGAACGACCGGTGGCGGATTAGTCCTAAACTCGAACGTTGACGTAAGAATAACCATTTTCGACGGCGCTACCGAGGTTTATAAAGAAACCCATGCAGGTATTACTACAGATGAATTTGGTTTATTTACAGTTCCCGTTGGTGGCGGGGCTCCGGTTATTCCTTTTAATAACGCTATGTACGATGCTTTGATTGCTTCAAACAATCTAAATATCTACGCAGAAAGTGATGCCGGTGACGGTTACAGATTTATTGAATTACGTTCACTTTTGAATACAGCATTAAGAAATGCTGAAGTTCAAGGAATAGTGACTTTACAAAGTGCTTACGATGCTGGTAACGAAATCGAAGTAGTTGTTGGATTCCCTGTTGACCTTACCGGTACAGGCTTAATCCAATCGGCAGCTTCAGTTGCTGACATCAATACAAATGGTCCTTCAACATTGACTACAAAACAATATGTTGACGACGCTATTGCTGCAATTTTCCCATTGCCACATATTACTGAAGGCGATGCTATTGAAATTTTACCCGATGGTTATTATGATGGTCAAACTACTCAATCTATTGGTGTAGCTGACAACACTATTTCTAACGTAAAAATCCACGATAATACGGAATTCCAAGAAGTCGAAGCTTTAGGCGACGGTTTTGCAGATGGAACTGATGTTGGTTCTTGGTCAGTTACAAACTCTAACAGAGTATTAAATTTTGCCGGTGTTGGTTTGACTAATGTAACTCGCGACGGTAATACAATTTTAATTGACGGTTCTGATAACTGGGGTTTGCAAGTTGTCGAATCAGATGCAACTCTGATTGGTGATGGTACTATTGGTAATGAACTTGGCGTTAATCAAGATTTCCCTTTCGTGTGGACTTCTTACCACCAATTTATTCCTGATACTGACGAACCTGCAATTGCTCTTGACGGAAGTAGTTCATTAACTAATCCTACTTTGATTGCCGTCGGTAATGCAGACCCAGCCGTTGTTGACTTCATGTTCGACGGTGAAATGGTCCTTTTGGGCACTGATGATACTGATGCTAATGCTGAATTGACTGTTTACGGTTCAACTCAAATGTTAGGTCAAAAAAATGACGCTCAACCTGAACTTTATGTAGAAGGTGACGTTGCTGTTACCGGTTCTGTTGATGCTGAACGCGGATTCTTTACTTTTGATAATACAGGTAACGCAGGTGCATTTACTATTATGGCTAATGCCACCGGTGATACACCTTCGAGCCCTACTTTCCCAACTGTAGCTCAAGCTGTTACCGCTATAGCAACTTATTCAGGAGTTGCTCCAAATATGACTGATATGCTTGTTGCAAATAATGGCTTAACAAACGCCGGAGCAGGGATATTAGCTGTCGGTACTTACGGTGGTTCACGTTCTGCTAACTTGGTTGCAAATGTCGGTACGGTTGGTCATGCTTATAATTCATTGAGTCCTTATAATTCTCATGGTATTGTAGGTATGGTTACTACTACTTTATCCGGTGCAACTGAAATTGGAACTGCATTAGGTTTAGGTATTAACTCCGGTATTACAGGTATCAATTTAGGTGTTGCTGCAAATGATTATGCAGGTTACTTTATTGGTAATGTTAACGTTGATGGCGATTTTAATGGTACTGGTAATGCAGTATTTGAAATGGATGTAAATGTTCAAGGTAATGCAGATGTTGATGGTGATTTGAATGCTGATGGTGCAACTACTTTAGGTGGCACTTTAGATGTAGCTGACAACGCAGTATTTGCAATGGACGTAAATGTTCAAGGTAATGCAGATGTTGATGGTGATTTAAATGCTGATGGTGCAACTACTTTAGGTGGCACTTTAGATGTAGCTGACAACGCTGTATTTGCAATGGACGTAAATGTTCAAGGTAATGCTGATGTTGATGGCGATTTAAATGCTGATGGTGCAACTACTTTAGGTGGCACTTTAGATGTAGCTGACAACGCAGTATTTGCTATGGACGTAAATGTTCAAGGTAATGCTGATGTTGACGGTGATTTGAATGCTGATGGTGCAACTACTTTAGGTGGCACTTTAGATGTAGCTGATAACGCAGATTTTGCTATGGATGTACAAATTGATGGCATTTTGAATGTTGACGGTACTTCTAATCTTAATGGCGATGTAAACCTTGGTGATGTAAGTACAGACAATGTTGTATTCAATGCAATGGTTAATAGTGCTGTAGTTCCATCTATGGATAATACATATTCATTAGGTACTGATGCTAACCGTTGGGCTGATGTTTATGTTGGTCCTGCCAGCTTGAATATTGGTACTTCGGGTAACAATGCCGTAATTAGCTATGATTTAGGCAACAATTGGGTTGATATTAATACTGACCTCAATGTACAAGGTACAGTTTATGGTACAACTTTGAATGGTGCATATACTGAAGGTTCTGTTCTTTTCGGAGCTGCCGATGGTAGCATTACTGAAAATAATGGAGAACTTTTCTGGGATGATGCAAGTTCATACTTAGGTATTGGTACAGACGCTCCAGCTTCTAAATTGCACTTAGTCGCACCTTTAGATGTAGCTTTAATTATCGAAGGTACTCAAGGCGACAGCAATCCTGACGTTTTGATTGACGGTGAAGTATTGATTTTGGGAAGTGTTAATGGTGATGCTGAATTTTGGATGAATGGTGGCGACGGTATGCTACTTGATGGTGGCGCAAGTTTGCACATTACTAACGGCGACGGTATCCTTTTAGACGCTGGTGCCAGTATGATTATTGATGATTTGGGAACTTTAAACGTTGATGGCGATGGTACATTTAACAATGACCTTTATGTTTCGAATAATTTGTTCGTTACTAATGACGGTGATTTTGGTAATGATGTTATCGTTGGAAATGATTTGAGTGTTACAGGTCTTGCTACTTTTGAAAATGTAATGGTAAATGAATTTGCTGAATCAGCAAAAACAGGCGCTGAAATTGCAGCTGAAGCAAGTGATGATTTGTTTGTAACTAAAGATTACGTTCAAGGTGGTCACTTCGGTAGTTTCAATACTTTAATTGCATTCAATCCTGCTTCAGGACCTGCGATTACTGCTACTTCATCCGATGCGACTGCTCCTACTGTTACAATCGAAAATACTCACCCTGATGGTACTGCTTTGCAAGTTCAATCGAACAACGCTTCGACTACTGCATTCGAAATTCCAACAGGTAACATGAGTATTGGTAATGGTCAGTTAATCGTTTCGGCAAATGCCGGTATCACTTCTACTCCTCCCGAAGGTCAAGGTCCTGCTCTTATTGTAGGTAACTTTGGTACTTCAGGCGAAAATGGTGGTGCTATATTTGTCACTGAAGGTCATACTGCTTTATCATTTAATTCTTTTGATGAAACAACCACTGACTATTCTGAAGTAACTTCAACTGTTATTGATATTAATGCAGGTGCTGCTATGGTAATCACTGATTTACCGGGAACAAATGTTTCTGCTGATATGCCAGGTACATTACTTTATATCATTAACTCAGGTACATTTACAATTACTTTACCTGATGCAAGTACAATTCCTGCAGGTACTGTTGCTACTTTTGTCAACAACGGGTCTGCTTGGTTCAGAATTAACTAATAATATTATTCAGAGCTGTCCGGCTTCTTAAAGTCGGATAGCTCTGAAATAATAAATCTCTCATATTGAGGCGAGTTAACGGCTCGTTTGAATATGGGAGATAAAGAAAATAAACTAAAACATGGATGAAGATTAGTGTATTTAAAGAATTTTCTTTGATATTGTAGTGAAAATCGTTATTTTTAAAAATTGATTTATGGGAAAGCTTATGAAGACTGAATTTACTTGCTTCAATGCGTACATGCAGGACATATCTAAAACAATTAAGGATATTTTGTTAATATTTGTGGGAGATTTTTTATGAAAAAATTATCAACACTTCTGACCCTTTTGGTGTGCTTTATCTTGTTTAGCACATCCGCTTGGTCAGCTACTTGGATAGTGGATAACGCCGGTGGTGGCGATTTCACTACTATTCAAGCCGCCGTCAATGCCGCCTCCGGTAATGACATTATCTATGTAAATGGTTCTGGAACCAATTACACTGAAAATGTTAATATACCCGGTGGCAAAAACCAATTATCAATTATTGGTGTCAACGACGGGTCAGGTTTTCCGGTGCTGGATGGCTCCGGGGTTACAAACCCTAAAGTTGCATTCAGAGTTAGCTCTGATAATGTAACTATTCAAAACATGGTGATTCAAAACTACAATTACGGAGGTGCAACTAACGTTGACTTCGGTAGTGCCCAACGCGGTGTAGGTATCGAATCTCTAATCGCTTCTTCCGGACACAATTTCTCAGATAATACAATTACTAATTGTAACTGGGGTATCTATGTTCGCGAAGGTAATAGTATTAGTGTTAAAAATAACACTATTAATAATACTGTTGCTACCGCTCACGGTAGTGGCTATCCAAATACCGGTGGTACCGGTATAGCTTTTGTTAGTGCAGGTGTTTCTTTGGATGAAAATGAAATCCAAAATAACTCTGTTTCGACATCTGCTTTTTATGGCGTATTTTTTGGTCGCAGACTTGATGGCGGTACTCCTGTTAATGGTGACAACGTCATTATTAGCAATAACACAATTTCAAATGCCGGTATTGGAAACAATGGTTTCGCTATCTATCTTAACAATATCAAGCCTGATGACGCATTAAGAATCGAAGACAACACTTTGAATAATAATAATGCAGGTTTAAGATTAGCCCAAAATACTACGGCAAATACTGACATTAATGTTTTCAACAACGAATTCAACAATACTGTTTCTTCAATTGAAGTTCAAACAGCTGCTTTATTTAGCGGTGGAACTTTATATGACATCATGTTCAATAATGGCAACATTTTTGACGAAGGTACTCCGGCTTCTACTCCGGGTGCAGTTGCTGCCTTGGACGTTTTGGATACTGAAGTTGTAAGTAATGGTACTAACCGTTTTATACGTAATAGATTTGCTAATGCAATTGTTGACGGCGAAGGCTATTTGTCGGCTGCTGCTGCAAGTACTAACGTTAAAGTTTATGCAATGGCAGGCTTCTATCCTTCTGAAGTAGCTCTTGTATCAAGCAACCCTGCAAACGGGCAAAACATGTTGATTACAGGTGAAGTTGATGGTAGTGGCAATAATCTTGCTAAAGCGCAAGGTGATGCTATCGGCTCAACAATATTTACTATTAACCCACTTAGCAATTTGACCGTAACATTCGAAAATATTGATGTTGAATTGAATTTGAATGTCACTCAATATGGTATTTATACTGGGTCTTCAAATACTACTGTTAATTTATGTAATTTTACTACTGCAAATGTTATATCAGCTACCGGTATAGCAGCTATTGCAACTGGTACTGCAACGTCAAATTTCAGTTTCGACCAAAACACTGTTAATGGTTTCTTTGCAACCGGTTTAATTATTGACCAAAATAATGTTACTATTAGTTGTAATGATTTTAATTTCGTTACAACGACTAATGTCATTATAGATGTTACTGACTGGAATGCTGATGTTGCTAATATTACAGGTGGCGAAATTATCAATAACACTTTCACATCAGTTTTTGGTTCAACTGCTACTAATATCAGAGTTATCTACCCAACTGTTGGTTCAGGTGGATTAGAAATTGGTACTAATGGTAATGGTAACTTCTTTATGAATGGTGACTTTGCTATAGATTTAACTCTTATGGCTAATGGTCAAGTTACAATTGGATATAATAATTTCCAAGAAGCTGATTATACTGATTGGATTGATAATTCGGCTGCTTTCGATGTTAATGCAGGTTGGAATTACTGGGAAATTCTTGGTATCAATCCAAATGCAGAAATCAGTGCTATGATTACCGGCGCCGGTGCAGCTAATGTATTCTTCTTACCTATCTATTCAAGTGGTGTAGATACAGACTTAGCTGGATGCGGTTTCCAAGCTGATTTGACTTCAATATGGACTCCAGTCTATACTGCTGTTAATGTTGGTGACCCATTGACTGATCCTGATGCATTGTTCTTCTGGACTATCGAAGACGCTTTGGCTGACCCTAATACAGGTATCGGTTCCGGCGGTGCTCCTGAAAGATATGCCGTTTATTTGTATAATAATGGCACTTTAACAGAAAACAATCCATTGAGTGTTGCTTATCCTATGTGGATTGGTGGTGCTCCGGCTCAGGCTTCAAATCTTAATGTAGATCCACTTCCAGGTTTCTGGACTGTTGAAACTGCAAATGATATGGCTCCATTGTTTTCAGTTATCGAACCGGGAACAGCTTTAAATCCTGTTGCTTTCGATAGCTTTACTTTGTTCCCATCAGACGTAACTCTAAACTCAGCTAATAATGCAATTTTAGTTGATATCGTTGGTGCTCCAAATATAATGTCATATTTAAATGTGACGAATTGTATATTTGATGTTGCTGATGCAAATCAATCAAATGCTATATTTGTTGATAATACTAATACAGTATCAATTGATAACTTCTTCATCTATAATAATACATTCATGAAGAATGATGCCGGGTATGCTCTAAGAGTTGAAACACCAATCACATCAACTGATGTTCAATTCCTCAATAATAATATATTATGGAATATTGCCGGTGTTACTCCCGGATTTTCAATTTATTTTGAAGACGGTGTTGATGGTTTGACCGTTCTTGGTAATAATTTTGAAGCAGGTATCTTATTAGAATCAGTTCTAAATGATATTGATAACGTTGAAATCGGTTCAACCGGTACTCATCTTCTTGGATTTTTGCAAGGTAATACTTTCTTCAATCCAAATGTTTCCGGTTTAGATTACGGTATTTTTATCGAATCACCTATTGGCGGTGGCGATGTAGCTGCTACCGATTTCAGAATTGTACAAAATTCATTTCAAGATATTACTGAAGCTATCTACTTTGATGTAGAGCCTACTGAAATTACTTTAGCTAATATCTTTATCAACGAAAACGACTTTGAAAATATTGGTGCCTCATCAATCGTTCTTGATGGTATTCCACCTTATGCAGGACAAATTGATGCAAGATTCAACTTCTGGGGTACAGATGATGGTCCAATAGCTTTAATGACAGCTCCGACTTGGCATGACAATTCGGTTCCTCCTATCCAAATAATTGCTAACTCATACAACTATGATGTGAATAATGCTGCATCTCCGAGTGGTGTACTTTACGAAGCTGATTATATCAACTTTGTTTATTGGTGGCAAAACTTCAATGCAAACATGGGACCCGGTTCACATACAGGTGACCAATTTGCTCCATTTGTAAATTCAAACGGTGATGTATTTGCTTCTTTGATTGTTGCTCTTGATAATACAACAACCGGTAACGATATCTTTATCACTCCCGGTGAATTCGTAGAATCAAACACAATTCAACAACCAGCGAATCCTTATACAGTAAGCATTTATGGTGATGTTAATGGTGGAACTTATTTCAGACCTGATGGTTTGAATGCAAACGGCACTTATGCTGCTGAATATATGTTCTACTTTAGCGGTGATGTTACTATTTCATTATATCACTTACATTTAGAAGATTATCGTCCAAGTCCTACTAATCAAGATGAAGATGTCTTTGCAGGTGTTTTCGTCAATGGTGATGACCTTGTAAATCCGTCAATCGTTAGATTCTATAACGGTTCAATAAGCGGTATAAACTTCCTTACAAACGGTGTTGGTTTCTTTGCAGAAGGCAATGCAAATGTAAGAGTTGAAAATAGTGATTTGACTGAAAATGAATTTGCAGGTATCTGGATAGAAGAAGATGCTTTAAACGGACCTCCAACCGGTTCATTTATCAACAACATGATTGATGGCGATGGTGTTTCTAATTATGGTATTGGTTCAGCTGGCGAAACTTATGTAACTATCCAATACAATACTATTTTTGATAATACAGGCGCAAGTGCAGGTATTTTCTCTTCAGGTATTGGTGCAGGAAGCTTAACAATCGAATATAACCAAATCTTTGATAACACTTACGGTATCGAACTTGGTGTCACTGGTGCAGGCGATAATTATTCAGCTGCTATTATCCGCAACAACGCTATCTATGATAACGTCACTGCTGGTTTGATTTACTTCCCGGACGTTTCTTCTGTTGTAACAGCAGAAAATAACTTCTGGGGTAATGACGCAGGTCCTGCTTCTTTAGGAGATTTGGGTCTTGGCGATTCACAACGTAACGGTTTCTTTGATTTAGGTATTACTCAAGGCAACGCAGTTGTTGATGGTAATCTTGATTCAGAAATTGATTACTTACCTTACAGATTAACTTCAGGCTTTACACCTAACATTTCGATGATTGCAGGTGCAAGATTTGCTCCAATCGTAAGAACAAATTCTGCAAACATTCCATTAGGATTCTATGCTAACATTATGTCAGCTGATGCTGATGTAACGTCAGGTTCAGATGAAGGCATTTATGTATATGGTGGTAATTATGCAGACTTGTTCTATGCTTCAAAGGATGAAGTAAGATTTATTGGTAAAAATAGAATGGCTCCTTATGCAGCATCGTGGTTGATTAACCCACAAGGTTCAGCTACTAATGCATGGGGTTCAGCAAAAGGTGCTGATGTAAACGGACCATTATTTATCACACATAATGTACCGGGCTCACCTTACAATGCTGAGATAGACGCACTTACAGAAATTTCAATTCAAGGTTTCACTTTTGACGCTACAGATAAAACTGCTACAGTTGATGGTCCTTATACCGGTAATTACAATGACGGTATGTACTTATCAGGTGCAGCTGACGAAGTTACTGTAAATCAAAATACATTCCTTGCAGATGATGATGACAATTCAATTAATTTCGTTGTCGGTACAGCTACAAACTGGACTATTACTAATAACTTGTTTGATGCAAGTGCTTCAACTCCGGCTAACGACCCGATTGCTGTTAATGTAACAAATGGTCTATTTGGTGGTGCTCATTCAGACATATTGATTGATAATAACGATATAATCGAGGGCGCAGTAAATATTTACGCAGGCAACAATGATGTTTCAGGCATTATGGTAAGTTTCAATGAATTTACTGATTCCAAAGCCGGTGTTATTGCTTCTGCTGTCGGTGGATTTGGTTCACAATTATCAAATATCTACATTTCCAATAACGTATTCTACGACTATCCAACTATTGACCAATTTGCTTTCGGTATTCTTGCCGGAACTCCGGACAATGCAGTTGCAACTGATTGGACAACAGACATCATGTTTACTGAAAACTTTGTCGGCGTTGACCCACTTGATGTCGCTAATACAATGCCTGCAGTTGGTTTCCAAAACGCTACTCCACTTCTTACTTACACTTCAGCTATTACAGCTACTTGTAACTGGTGGGGTTCAGTAAATGGACCAACATTTGCTCTAAACCCGGGTGGCGATGGCGCTACTGTAAGTGAAAGAGCTTATATGGCTCCTTGGTTATCAGGTTCTGCTAACAATGCAACATTTGGATTCGATCCAATGGATGCTTGCGATGCCGGTATCAGAGTTTGGGTTAACAATACAGGTGACCCATTAGACCAATTCATAATCTTCCCGGGCTTACAAATGGCTGTGGATGACCCGAACGTAGTAAATCAAACATATGAATTTATTTTTGTTCATGACGATTATACAACAGGTGGAACTCCCGGCTTCTTAAACGAATCAACTACAATTGCTAACTGGAATATTAATGCAACTTGGTTCTTATCAGCTGAAACAGCTGCTAATGAAATCGGTTTGGCAGGTAATTTAGAATTTGCCGGAACAGGTTTTGCTTATAACTTATTGATGCTTTCTCCAATGAGAGTCCAAGGTGACTTGATACTTGATAATATTGGTTGCCAAGGTTGGTTACAACTGTTAAATAGTGACTTTACAGTTGAAGGTCACATAACAGAAGGTTACTTCCTTACCGTAGCAGTTAGTTGCCAAGTAAATACAACAGGAATGGGTTATTTAGTTAAAGAAAATGTCGTAACAGGCGGTATTAATAACTTCCCGATAATTGGTCCAGGCGCAACAACAGGCACACCAGCCGAATTCGTTGTTAACAGCGGTGGCTTTACTTTAGCTCAAAACAATATCTTAAAAGTAAGAGCTAACGCAATCGACCCTGTAACTGCAAAAGGTATGGGACAAAACGGATTTGACATCAACAACTTATGGTCAGTTGACTTTACAAACAATGCTGCAATGAATCCTAACTTCGCAATGCAATTACGTAATTATGATAATTCGATGTATGATGTAAATTTTGATAATGTAACTTCATATGGTGCATTCTGGGATATGGCTCCTGGAGCAACTCAATGGGCTACTAAGAAATCAAATTCCTCATGGAATGGTTCAGACGGTATTCAAGTAACAAATCTTAACCTTGAATCCGGATTAACTGATTGGGCTATTTTCTCAGGTCCTACTTCATTTGCATTGTCGAATGAACCAAACCAAGCTCGTAACATCATGTGGTACAGTACTACTGACAGAAAGATTGACTTCAAATGGACTAGAAATGACGCAAACGCGCAATACTACGCAATTCTTGCTCGCGAAGGTTCAATGATTGCTGCTCCTTCTACATTTACTCCAACTCCGATTTCAGTTTATGTACCTTATACTTGTCCAGTATTGCCAAATGGTCCTTGGACTTGTAGCCCGGGTCACTTGAACTTCGCTGACGGTAATGTAAATAGCGTTGACCCGAATTTTAATTGGGCTAATTCATTATTCCATGGCGACCAAGCTCCTACCGATGTAAGAGTTGTTAAGATTGGAAAATACGGTCCGGGTGCTATATTTGATGCAAGTGTTGATAACTTAGCACAAGGTACATTCTACGAATTCTTCGTTGCTAACTTTAACTATGGTGATGGTTCAACAGCTGTTGCTGATATGGAATCAGGAGCTGATGGTATGGCTAATTACAACCTTAATCCAAATACTTTGAATCCAAGAACTCGTAAAACTATGCCAGCTGTTTATATGACTATAGACTTTAATGGCGGATTCGCAACTAACGTTGCAAACCAACCAAATAGAGTTTGGGCTTACTCAGTTATCGGTTCTTACAATCCTATGGACATTTACAACAATATCGTAAAAAATAATGGTGTACTTGGTTCATATGTAGTTGAAAACCAATATAATGGTGATGATTTGTTAGGCGGTCATGTTGCTGAAGTTTGTGATGATGGTTCTATGAGTTGGACAGCCAACAACATCAGATTGCACTTCAAGAACTATGGTCGTTATACAGGTTCCGGTTGGATTATCAAATATTCAGAAAACAATGACACTAAAACATTTACTACTCCTTCAATTGCTGCATTTACTGATAGAACAAGAACTGCTAACACAGACTACTATTTAGTATCAGCTTATGATGGTGACGGTAAAGTTGCTTACAAATATGACAATATGCAAAAAATCAGATTCCAAGTTGACGAACCAACAGATGTAACTTTGACAGAAACACCTGTTGTAATGCCGACTTGCGAAGGTAACAATGTAACTTTAGTTTCTGCTCCAAATAGCTATCCAAATGCTACTTTTGACAGATGGGAATTTGATAATGGTGGTGGTTGGACAACTTTCACTACATCATTACCGGGTGGCTCAACTGTTACAGGTGGTAGTACAATTACTATTACATTGGATTATGGCGATAACGGAACTGACATTCGCGCGGTTTACATTAGTAATTCAATTTGCGACTTAGGTCTCGAATTTAATTCTAATGCAATCGAACTTGAAATTTACGACGCTACTTTGACCGGTTTGCAACCTTACACAACTGCTCCTGCTGTTGTTGATAATGAAGCTCCCGGTGTATGCGAAGGCGCTAACGTAACATTCCAAGCTGATGCTGGCGGTCCCTTCACATCACCAAACAGCTTAACCTTTATTGGTTGGGAATATTTTGATGGTGTATGGAATCCATTAGCAGACGGTGCTTTAGTCGGTGCTACTATTTCCGGTTCAGCTACTCAAACAATGACAATTACCGGCGCTACTTTGGCTATGAACGGATATGATTTCCGCGCTGTATGGCAAAATGGTGACTGTAACGTTCTTGAAACTATTGAAACTAACCTTGAAGTAATCGAACAACCTGTTATATCACAACAACCTGTTGTTACTCCTGTTACAGTATGTGCAGGAACTCCAATAGACGTTGATGCGATTGCTACTCCTTTCACAAGTGTACAATGGCAAATTAGCAACGACAACTCAACTTGGGTCGACCTTGTTGACGGTTTGGCATTTGCTTACATGGGTGGAAATGCTGTAATTGCAGGTGCAACTACACAAAACCTCACAATTACTCCGGCTGATAATACATGGGATGCATTCTACGTTCAAGTCGTTTATACAAACGAAGGCGCAGAAGGCGACGAATGTATTACAACTTCAAGCTCAGTACAACTTGACATCTTGTTGGCTCCAATCGTAACTCCATTTACTTCTCCTGTAACAGTTTGCGAAGGTTCAAATAATAGCTACACAGCTGTTGTTACTAATCCTTACAATACTCCTGTAACTTGGGAATACTTTGATGGTACTTGGAATTCACTCGGTGCAGGTGTTGTTGATGGTACAACTGTATCATTCACAGGTGCAGGAAACGAAACACTTAATTTGAATAACATTGACTTAATGTGGGATGGCTATCAAGTTAGAGTAACAGCTACTAATGGCACTTGCTCAGATACTGAAGGCTTCACAATTAATGTTGATGAATTACCTGTTGTAGTAACTAATCCGATCGATGACGATGTTTGTCAATTCGGTGATTTACAATATGTTGTAGATTTTACTCCTGTAGCTACTACTGTTACTTGGCAATTCTGGAATGGTGTTGTATGGGCAAATGTTGTTAGTGGCACTTCATTAACAGCTAACACATTCAACGTTCCTACTATCACAACAATAGGTGGAACAACTACTTTAGATTTAACGAATGTATCTATTGCTATCAATGGATGGGATGTAAGAGTTGCTCTTGATAACGGTGTATGCGGAACAGTTAATTCAACTTCTGCTAACATGGGAATCTTTACAGTTCCTTCTGTTCCTAATCCAATTGGTGCACAGAACATCTTGTCGCATAAATTCGATGTTACTTATCCTGCAGACCCGAATGCACTTACTTGGGATATCCAAGTTGCTGATGATGCCGGATTTAGTAATATTGTTTTCTCGACTACAGGTGCCGGTGCTTCACCATTTACAGGTATGACTGATTGTATTCTTGACCCTGCGTCAACTTACTACTTCAGAGTACGTGCTGTTAATGCTTGCGGTTCATCTGCATGGAGTACTCCTTCAAACATCGTTACTTTAGACCCAACTGTTACAAATATGGCATGGTTAGGTGGATTTGACGGTGACTTCGGTACTGGTGACCTTGGAACTCCAACTGCATCACAAACATTGAGAATAACTTACTATCAATTAGACGCTGACATTGCAATGACAATTCCTGCCGACTTCGAAGCATTTATCGGTGGAAATTGGGTTAATGGTGTTCAGAACTTAGGTTTGACGCTTTATCTTGGCACTTCAGGTACTCCTTTGACAAGAGATATCTTAGTTCGTTTCAACGCTACAGTTTGTGGTGTTATTGATGAAGATATTACAATTGCTTCTAACGAATTATGTGTTGGTAATACCGGCATTACAGTTCCTTCTATAGCAGTTGAAGGATTCGGTAAAGTTCCACAACCTACTGTTCAAGCAAGCGCTGTGTACTTTACAGCTAACGATGACACTGAATTTGACTTTACTTGGACTAATGGTAATGGTAATGGTAGATTAGTAACAATCGTCGAAGATGGCGCAACTCCTTGGTCACCAATAGACTTTACTGACTATAGCAGTATTGCAAGCACTACATTATCTGGTAGTAATGAAATTACAACCGGTAACTGGATTGTTGCTGCAGGTAGCGGTTCAGGTCCATTGACTGTTGATGGTTTGACTGCCGGCGTAGTTTACTATGCTTATGTATTCGAATTCAACGAATGTGCTTCTGGTACTGAAGATTACTTATTACCTGGTGCAGTTGGTCAAGTTTACCAATTGTCATTCTTGACAGACGAACCTTCTACTCCAATGAATGGTATTCCTAATCAAACTTCAGGAGTAGCATTTAAACAATCAAATAATACAACTGGACTTGCAATCGAAGTATTGTTGCTCGACCGTGCAGGTGACCCGATTGCTAATCCTTTCGCAGGATTTAGCGTATCTATCGCCGGTGACCCAGCTCTTGGTACTGTTACAGTAAACTCCGGTTCAACAACTATGGCTAATGGTGCTGCAAGTACAGCTGGCACTCCAATGACAATCACTTGGACTTATGCTAGCGGTATTTTGAATGCAAACTTAGAAGCTTCAACTGCTCAACTTGGTGTTCTGCCTGGCGTATCGAATGACTTCGTTCTTAACGTTGCTCCTCCGACTACACAAGCTAAGATCATCCTTTGGGTTGGCGTACCTTGTATAAACAATACTGAATTCAAATGGACTAACGGTGACGGTGCTTCAAGACTTGTTGTAGGACGTGATGGTTCTTTACCTGAACTTCCAACTGACTTGACTGATTACTCAGCACTTGCTAATACTAATTTCTCATTAGCTGGTACTTTGGGAACTTCTACAAAAGTTCTTGCTGTTATCAATGGTAGTGGAAACAGTATTACAGTTACTGGATTAACTCTTAACCAAACATACTACTTCCGCGTTTACGAATTTAACGGTACTGGCGGATTAGAAAGATACTTAACTGACAACGCATCATTCAACCCGCGTTCACGTAAGATTACTTGCTCAGATGGAAACAACTTGTTTGACCTCATCGTTGAAAACTTCAACGTTGTATCTGGCAAAGGTAAAGGAATCGTTTCTTGGAATACTGAATATGAACAAAATATCTCAGGTTTCGAAGTTTCGAGAATTGACCTTACTGAAGGTTCAAGCATGAATCCAATGCTCGTAGGTACTTATATGAATGCGCAAGAACTCGTTGCTGCCGGTAACACTACTACAGGTCAAACTTACAAATATACTGACAACACAGTGACTCTCGAAGTTGGCAGAACATACTTGTATCAATTGACTGCAGTTGCTTATGACGGCACACGCATCGATGTTGCTGAATCAGAAATTACAATTACTGACGATATCATTGCAGGTCCGGCTGAATTCAGCGTAACTCCTGTTCAAGTTATCAACAATGAAGCTGCTTTCAAAGTTATCACTAACACTACTCAAGATGCTACTATCGAACTCTTCGATGTAATCGGTAACAGAGTTGCTGTAATAGCAAACGGTATCATGTTAGGCGTTGGCTCGAACGAATTTAGCTGCCCGGTTGACAAACTTGTTAACGGTACATACATCATCTCCGTAAACGGTAAAGATGTATCAGCTATTCAGAAGTTCCAAATCGCAAGATAATCACGAACTAAAGCATTTTAAAGCCCGCTCATTTGAGCGGGTTTTTTTTTGCTTTATTTTTATTTTTGCATTGTATTATTAATAAATATATTATATTGAAGTCATGCACGATACAAGTTTGATATTAGACTTATTGATTGTATTCACGCTTTCGATAGCCGTTGTTTACATCTTCAATAGAATCAAAATTCCACCTATAGTTGGTTTTTTGCTGACAGGATTATTAATTGGTCCAAACGGTTTTCATCTGATAGGAATGGAAGCTGAAGTTGAAGTATTCGCCGAAATAGGCGTTATTCTGATTTTGTTTTCGATTGGTATTGATTTTTCGGTAAGTAAGTTGCTCAATATGAAGCGTTTAATCATAGTAGGCGGTTCATTGCAAGTTCTATCAACAATTGCTGTGATTGCCTTATTAAGCTATGGAATCGGCTTCGAAGTAAATATAGCTATTTTCTTTGGTTTCCTTGTTGCACTTAGCTCCACAGCAATAATACTAAAGTTGCTGATTACAAATGGCGCACTCGATACCCCACAAGGGAAAATTTCACTTGGCATTCTTATTTTCCAAGACATTATAATACTGCCAATGTTTTTGGTCACTCCTTTGTTGGCAGGTCAATCTGATAATATCGTTGTTTCAGTGACATTACTTATTGCGAAAATAGTAGGAATTTTAGCTTTCCTATATGTTTCAATCCAATTTGTAATGCCAAAGCTAATATTTGCTGTCGCCAAAACTCGCATTAAAGAGCTCTTCTTTTTCATCATCATTTTAATCGCACTCGTAGTTGTTTGGCTGTCCTCCGTACTTGGTATCTCGCTCGCACTTGGTGCATTTCTCGCTGGATTGATAATCTCCGAATCCGATTATAGCCACGAAGCACTCAGCTTTGTAGAACCAATGCGAGATGTATTCGGTTCTATTTTCTTCATATCTATAGGAATGCTGTTCGACGTTAGTCTCGTAATAGCCAATTGGCATATTATAATAATTGCCACCTTAGTTGTATTACTCGTCAAATTCATCAGCATCAGTTTTGCCGTTTTTGTACTCGGATACCCGGTAAGAATTATAATACTCGTAAGTCTTATGTTGGCTCAAATTGGGGAGTTTTCATTCGTACTATCCAAAATTGGCTTGGATAGTGGAATTATTGATTTCGATATTTATAGCAAAGTAATCGCTGTCGCTGTAATCAGTATGCTCTTTACGCCACTATATTTTGAATTAGCACCGAGATTGGTGTCAACAATTGGTTATGCTAAAATATTTCGTAATTATAATAGGCGAGCAAATAACGAAAGTGAAAAACCTAAGAAACTTAAAAACCATATGATTATTGTCGGATTTGGACTTAACGGACGAAATCTTACCAAAGCAGCCACAATTGCAGGACTCGAATATATCGTACTCGAGATGAACCCAATAACAGTCAAAAACGAAAAACAAAAAGGAGAACCAATTTACTTCGGCGATGCCTCAAACGAAGCCATCCTTGAATTTGCCTCGGTCAAAAAAGCAAAAATATTGGTCATCGCGATTTCCGACCCAACATCAACTCGCGCCATAATTGCACAAGCTAAAAATATCAACCCCGACCTTTACATAATTGCCCGCACCCGTTTCGTCCAAGAAGTTCAAGCCCTATACACATTAGGCGCTGATGAAGTAATTCCCGAAGAATTTGAAACATCAATCGAAATTTTTACACGCGTGCTGACCAAATATTTGATACCGCGTCAGGAAATCGAACGCCTTGTGAATGACATCCGCTCCGACGGCTACGATATGCTCCGCTCAATCAGCCGCCGAGCAAACTATACCGATATTTCACACCACATACCCCATTTCGATGTATGTTCAATCCGCATCACTGACAAACACCATTTTATCGGCAAGTCACTAAACGAATTAAAAATCCGCAACCGCTACGAACTCACCGTTTTAGCCGTCAAACGTGGCAATGACTACATCGCAAACCCCAAAGCCGACCTCGTAATCACAAACGAGGACATTCTAATCACATGGGGCGAACGGAAGCAAATCACCGAATTCAACATGGATATGGAGTAGGAAAATAAAATGAAGAGTTATGTCAATGAAAATAGTAGTTAAATATGGAGATTATATGTTAGTAATTAGTGAAGTAATTCGCATTGCAAACAAGCATTTCGTGGATGCAATGAGCCTCAACGAAGGAAAAATATCTATAAAAAGTATTTACTTGAAGAAATCTTTAACGATTCTTATCAGGATGTACCCCAATGCTGGTATTTGACATTTGGATATTCTGAGGTTGCTGATGATAGCAATCCTATAAGTTCCATACTTAAAAATTCCAATCCTCAGAGAAAGTACAAAACTATTATACTATCTCCTGATGGGATTTTTCAAGGGATGAAAATCCGAGAATCTGAATTTGCAGTTGTTGATGGTGGAACTTTTTAGAGTAAAGTGATGTAATATTAAGATTATGAATACAAATTCGCAATTTGCTGACCATATTAATACCTTACTTTTGAAATACAAGTCAAAAGGACTTTTGATTGATAGTAATTTGTTATTCGTCTATTTTATAGGTACTTATAATGAAGCACTGTTATCAAAATTCCAACGGGTTAATCCTTATGGAAAAACTGGGTATAGAATATTATTTCAACTTATAAATTATTTTGATAAAATTATTGTAACACCACATATTCTGACTGAAACCAGCAATTTGTCAACTAAATTAGATTCGAAATTTAAAGATTCTTACTTTCATAATTTCCTTTCAAAGTTAGAATTTTTCAAAGAAGAAAATATCCTGGTTTATGAGAATAGAGAAAATATTTTTAAATCAAAGGTAGTCATATTTGGTATAACTGATTCGATGATATATGTTCTCTCGCAGTTGTGCTGCATGAAAGGAGACCGATACAATTGACACATTTCGGATAATATAAATGGCAGATTACGATAAATATTATGAGACTGAGGATTTATTTGGAGAACCATTTTCTGAGTTGATTGGGTATTTTAAACAATTCGAGCCAAAAGGTAATTTGATTGATTTAGGTTGTGGACAAGGCAGAGATTCGATTTCCTTGGCCAGACTTGGATACAACGTAACAGGCATTGATAATTCCCAAGTCGGCATTGACCAAATGATTTCAATTTCAGAACGTGAAGGATTAAAATTAACTGGATTAGTAGGAGATGTTTATGCGTTTGACAATTATCAGGATTTTGATATTGTGTTGCTTGACTCGATGCTCCATTTTGAGAAACGAGACCTAAAACGAGAAACTGACCTGATTGATAAAATTGCAAAACGGATAAATAAAAACGGACTGATTTGCATTTGTATTCAAGATACAGGAAAAAAAGTGAAGATTCTTAAAGACACGATTGATAATTCGGGAATTGATTACGAAGTATTAAATGATACTCCCTTGGTTTACAATTACGAGGATAAAGAGTCTGGATACAAATCAGAGACAAAATATTGCATGTATATTGTGAAAAAGAAATAAAATGCAAGACAGCACAACACTCGATTTAACAAATTGCCGAGTCACTAGGTTATTCAAGGGTTTCAGCCTGTTTGGACTTTTTGTTTAGCTTGATTTGTTATCGCATTCAATCAGCAACTTTTCATACCGCTATCCGAAGAGTGAATTTTTGGTACTTACAGATGATTTTCCCTTAGCAGGTTTTTTAAACTCAAAATCAATTGATGTTATTAATTTTAACAATCTAATTGGTAATGCTGCATTGATATAATTGAAATAACATGCACACATACCCGAAAATCATTGACGCTAAAGCAAAATCACCTTATGTGATTTAGGTGCTGTTTGATAACCCAATCACCAAAATCTACGACTTCGAACCATTGCTGAGTGATGCTAATTTCCGAATCTTGAATGAGTTAAATGTTTTCAAAAACTTCTCGATTTCAGCCGGTGGCTACGGTTTGGAGTGGGTCGAAGATTTAGACATCAGCGAATCCGAACTTTGGGTGAATGGTATTGATGCAAAGTAATTCAGCACCCTCATTGTATTATTTATATGAAGGTGCAAAATTTTGATGTAAGTTTTTTAAAGCATTTGCTTAGAAATACCCCTCCTATATCACAGCTTCTCCAAAATCATCTAATGCGGCTAGTCCGTTTCTGGCTTTTACGTCGTTGGGGTCTAATTCCAATGCTTTGCGATATGCTATCCGAGCGTCATATTTTTTGTTCAAATTCAAATAAGCATCACCAAGTAAAGCACATGCTGATGGGCTTTCGGGGTTGTTGTCAACAACGTTTTTCAGAGCTTTTACTGCTTCTTCGTAAAATCCCATCCGTAAACATACCACTCCTAGATGAAAATATGCGATGAGAAATTTTGGCTGGACTTTGGTGACGTGCGTGAAAAATTCTCTTGCTTCGGATAAATGTCCGCAATGATAGCTTAAGATGCCCGACCAATAATGTGCAATCAGGAAATTTTTGTCTAATTCGATACATTTTGCCAATGAGCGTAAGCCTTTTTTCAAGCTACCCATCCGATAATAGCCCAATCCTAGTTCAAAGTATATAGTTGGAAAATTCGGCAATAAATCGGCTCCTTTTTCAAGGTAATGAACGGATTGCTCGATGTCACCGAGTCTGTATAAAGCGTTACCAATGTGCTTGTAAACTATTCCCAAGTTGGGATTGCGTTCCAATGCTTTTTTGTAATGCTCGATTGCGTCGAGATATTGGCCTTGAGTTTCGTGTTGGTACGCTTCTAAAATATCGGGGTCATCCGAATCAAAGCTTATATTAAGTCTATTCAAATCATTCATGTTCAATTTCTTTATTTTTAAAAAATCAAATTTACGATATTTTCTGACAATGACAAATTGCTACAATCATATTTCTTAAAATTTATTGGCAACCGGCACATCGTTTCCACCACCATAAAGGTAAAATCCGTTTCCGGTCTTGCGTCCGTAATGTCCGGCGGCTACAACTTTCTTCAGTAATGGGCATGGGCGATATTTCGGGTCGCCGAGGTCGTTATGGAGCACTTCCAATATTGCCAAACATGTATCCAAACCGATTAAATCTGCCAACGCGAGTGGTCCCATTGGGTGTGCGAAGCCTAATTTTGCGACTTCGTCAATTGCATCTACTGTGCCGACATTTTCCATCAATGCAAAGATTGCTTCGTTTATGAATGGCAAAAGTATTCGGTTAGAAATGAAACCAGGATAATCGTTTGCGGTAACAGGTGTTTTGCCTAACTTCTTGCAAAGTTCGACTGTTGCATTATAGACTTCGTCGCCGGTGATCAGACCACGAATTACTTCGACGAGCTTCATCATTGGGACAGGATTCATGAAGTGCATGCCGATAACTTGAGCGGGTCGCTTTGTCCGAGCAGCAATTTCTGTTATAGAAATGGTCGAAGTATTTGAAGCAAGTATAGCTTCGGGCTTGGCAATTGAGTCGAGTTCGGTAAATATTTTGAATTTTAACTCTTTGTTTTCTGTAGCAGCTTCGATTATTATATCAGCATCTGCACAGACGGACATTTCGGTTGTTGTAAAGATATTTGCCAAAGTAGCATCCATTTGCTCTTGAGAGATTTTCTCTTTCTTTACTTGGCGGTCTAAATTTTTGCTGATAGTGCCAATTCCACGCTCGATAGCTTTGTCATTAATATCGAATAATGTAACTTTGTAGTTTGAAAGTGCAAAAACGTGAGCAATTCCGTTGCCCATTGTTCCGGCGCCGATGACGGCAATTTTGTTGAATTCCATGAGTGTACTCCCTAATGATAAATGAATCAAATTACTTAATTTTTATGATACGAAATGCTTTATTTTTTGTTTGATTGCTAATCAATACTTTATAAACGCCTTGAGGCAACTCTGAAGCATCAAAATTCAATTTGCCTGAATTCCCTATTTCGCGTTTGATTTCGCGCCCATGTATGTCGAATAATGTAAAATCGAAATTGTTTGAAAATTCGAGCCCCGGTTCGAAATTGAAATTATCTGTGAATGGATTGGGATAAATTAAATTTTCAATTCTTACATTTCTCAGTGTGTCAGTTTTAAATCTTGGAATAGCAATTACTGTTATTGAAAGTTTTGGGAATTCATAAAATCTTGAAATAGTTTTCTTGCTAATTTTCGGGACAATATTGTGTGGATTGTAAATATCATTAACGTCAAGATAATGCTCAGAACTGATTTCGTAAATAGTCCCTACTTTACCAAAAAAAATTTCATCTAAATCAAGTTCAGTATTAACGGATTCGAATGGGTGTGTGTTGACAACTGTCAGATACAATGTATCACCTTTTGATGATGCTATTGTATTGAGCCAAGGAGCACCATAAATCTGAAGTAGGCCTTTGATTTCACGCGTAATATTTTTTTCAACATCAATATGCACCGGGTAAATTCGGCTACCGGTTGTATTACTCAATAGTTTGATTGCCTGATAACCGACATTTCCCCAAATGATACGTCGCTTTGTTATAGGATGCTCTCCGGATTTGAAAAATGAAATTGCAAATGTTCTTTCAGCAAACTTAATCATCTCAGGGTACCTGATATGTGATATTTGAGCATTTGCATCCCATAATCCTTCTTCCATAGTTAATGAACGCCAATTTGTATCCAATATCCAAGAACCTTGTTGGTCGTATGCGAAAAACCATTCAGTTGAAGCGGGTTGAACTTCTGGCAATAAATTTGCATCTGAAAGCCATCCGTACACAGTCCTAAAATAATGGTCAAAATAAGTCCATCCTCCGACAATGCTAAAATAAAGTTCTAAGTCAGTGTGTTCTTCGATTGTATATCCACCTTGAGCCGGATGGTAACCATAATAGTCAACATTCGTTTTTATAGTATCCATTAAACTTTTGAAATAATCAATTCCATTCCAAACATCGGCAGCTAAAATTAATTTAATCGTGCTATCCGATTTTAGCATTTCACGTCGGAAATCGAAATATTCAAGAGCGTATTTCTTAGGACTGAACCATTGTTCATTGCCAATTTCCCAATATTTTACATTGAATGGTTCTATATATCCATGCTCCATTCTTAATTTTCCGAAATAAGTATTTGTATCACCATTGCAATATTCGACCCACCCGGCAGCAAGTTCGGGCGTTCCGTGTTCATAATTTGCTGTTATATGTGGCTCGGTATTAATTAATTTACAGAAATTTAAAAATTCGACAGTACCAAAATCAAGTCTATGAGATAACCTATAAGGCGAAGCGTCATGGTTTGGGGATTGTCTTTTGTCTATATCTCCAACGCCATTATGCCAAAACGATGCATACGAATCTGCAAATGCCCCTCCCGGATAGCGCAAAATACCCATGTCCCAATCTTTTAGTAAATCATAATACTCTCGTCGCACTCCTAAAACATTATTCATCGGCATACAAGAGGATTCGTCCAAATCAATTTCACCTGTTCCATTCAAGCCAAGAACTAATGCCACCTTGTTTTGTCCCTCCAACGGAGGTATTATTACTGTGTTTTTATACCATTCGTCGCTTAGAGCTTCAAATTTGTGTGAATAAATTATTTTTTCGAGCTCATCATCATAAATTCTAATTTCCATGTTGCCTTTTTCAACTTTGCCACGACTATAAAAATACAGTTCGAGACTCACGGTGTCGTCAACATAAATTTTTTGGTAAACTCCGGCAAAGTCATTTTCACTATTTTTGATTTTGACATAATTTTTGCCATTTTCGTTATAGCCACCATTAATAATCGAAATAACATTCGTTTCATTTTCACCGTATTTTATCCAATCTTTCAACCAAGTTGAATCGAAAATTGTATTATCAAATCCGCGGTCAACTAATTCCTGCGACCAAAACCCAAATGGTCCATTCACAAAATCTCGAATAAATTCTATAAAACCACCAAAATGTAAATTAGAAATCGTGTCCTTGCTCGGTTCATCAAGGTTGATACGTAGGTATGCTTCTTGTTGAGAATGTGCGACTGCTCCAAAACTTATTAGATTAATGACAATAATCGCTAAAAGAATATTATATTTGTGTTTCATAAAATTATTATTTTTGAAAATTTTATATGTTCAAAGTTAACGATAACAAGGTTAATTTCAAAGGGAAAAGGTCATTTTTATGTCGTCGCTACAATATAAAGCATTTTATGTAGAAGAAGTTTCTCCAAATACATTTGTTAGAAGCATTATCGAATTGCCGATTAATAGTTTGCCCGATAACGAAGTTTTAATTAAAGTTCATTATTCTTCACTCAATTACAAAGATGCTCTTTCAGCAAAAGGGCACAAAGGTGTCTCTAAATTTTATCCGCATACTCCCGGTATTGATGCTGCAGGAGTAGTTGTTGAATCTAAAGTGCCCGAATTTTCAGCCGGTGACGAAGTCATTGTAACAGGCTATGACTTGGGTATGAATACCCCGGGTGGATTCGGACAATACATCAAAGTTCCTGCTTCGTGGATTGTGAAAAAGCCCGAAACTCTGACTTTAAAAGAATCTATGATACTTGGTACGGCAGGATTCACAGCGGGAATTTGCATCACCGAACTTCAAAATCATAATGTAATGCCCGGTATGGGCAAAGTGTTAGTAACAGGGGCAACGGGGGGCGTTGGTTCATTAGCTGTTTCGATATTAGCGAAAATCGGCTACGAAGTTGTTGCTTCAACAAGCAAATTGCATTACGAAGAATTTTTGCTCAAAATGGGTGCTACCGAAGTAGTCCGCAAAAATATGATTCTCGATTTGACGGCGCGTCCTCTACTTTCCGGGCAATGGCTCGGTGTAGTTGAAAATGTTGGTGGCGGAACATTGTCTTCGGTGATACGTTCTACTCAACAGCATGGATGTGTTTGTGTGGTTGGTAACGTCGGGGGAGACGTACTCACAACTTCGGTTTATCCGTTCATATTACGCGGTGTTACTCTTTGTGGGATTGATTCTGCTTCACGTCCGATGAACTTAAGAACCAATATTTGGGATAAATTGGCAACTGATTGGAAAGTAGAACTGCCCCAATCATTTGTGAATGTCGTGAAATTAGATTCGCTATCTCGCGAAATTGATAAGATTCTAGACGGTAAACAAACCGGAAGAGTAGTCTTAGAGCATGACCACTAATCCGGTCTATTTAATCTAAATAAAATTATTTCAACAAACTTCTGGCGATAACCAATCTTTGGATTTCGCTTGTACCTTCGTATATTTCGGTGATTTTTGCATCGCGATAATAACGCTCGGCATTGAAATCTTCAGTATAGCCGAAGCCACCGTGTATTTGGATAGCTTTGTTTGCGCAAAACATAGCTGCTTCTGAAGCATCTAATTTTGCCATCGCTGCTTCACGGGAATAATCCATTCCCTCGTTTTTCATCTTGCTTGCTCGCCAAGTGAGCAACCAAGCGGCTTCGTAACGAACCCACATATCGGCTATCATCCATTGAATAGCTTGGAAGTTTGAAATTGGTTGGTCAAATTGGAAGCGTTCTTTAGAATATTTTATCGCATCTTCGATTGCTGCACGAGCTATTCCCAATGCCTGAGATGCAATACCAAGTCTGCCACCGTCCAAAGTCACCATTGCAACTTTAAAGCCCTTGTTTAGTTCGCCCAAGAGTGCTTCTTTTGGTAATTCGACATTTTCTAAAATAATTTCGGCTGTGGACGATGATTTGATACCAAGTTTTCGCTCTAATTTGCCAACGTAGCAGCCCGGTGTTCCTTTTTCGATGATGAATGCAGAAATGCCTTTAACTTTTTGCGATGGGTCAGTAGAGGCAATCAAGATGTAAACTTCAGCTTCGTTGCCATTTGTAGCCCATAGTTTTGCACCGTTCAAAATCCATTTGTCACCTTGCAAAACTGCAGTCGTTTTTGTCGCACCGGCATCCGAGCCAGCGCCTGATTCGCTGAGTGAAAAGGCACCGATTTTATTCCCTGAAAGCAAATCCGGCAAATACTTTTGCTTTTGTTCCTCAGTGCCAAAGCGATAAATCGGGTCGCAAACTAAGGAAGAATGGGCAGAAATAATCACGCCGGTCGAGGCACACCAACGTGATACTTCCTCTACTGCCAGCATATACGAGATATAATCCATATCGGCGCCACCATAATCCGAAGGGTAAGCAATGCCCATCAAACCAAGTTCGCCTGCTTCCTTGATAATGTCAGCCGGAAATCTGTGATTGCGTTCATTGTCCGCCGCTACAGGTCCTATACGTTCTTTAGCAAATTTATGCACCATTTCTTTTAGCATTATTTGCTCTTCTGTCAACAAGTAATTCATATAATCCTCTTTAGTAATAATTATTCTGAAATTTCATTTCCTAATTTTTTAAATATATCAAATCAAATCATCTTACCAAAACTTTAAATTCGATTAAATGATTTTGTTCATAAATTTTAACAAAAAAGTATATCTTAAACGACATCATAAAGTATAAAAGAACTTATATTTGAGAATGGAAAGAAAAATAATCCATATAGACATGGATGCCTTTTTTGTGGCAGTAGAGCAACGCGACAACCCAAGTTTGCGTGGCAAACCCGTTGTGGTTGGCAGTCCTCACAAAAGAGGAGTTATTTCAGCTGCAAGCTACGAAGCTCGCAAATATGGAATATTTTCTGCTATGCCTTCTATCGTGGCTGCACGGAAATGCAAAGATTTGATTTTCGTTCCCGGGCGATTCCATGCTTATAAAGAAGCCTCAGAGCAAATCATGCAAGTATTTTATGAATATACAGACCAAGTTGAGCCACTTTCGCTCGACGAAGCATACCTTGATGTCACCACGAACAAAATGGACAATCCATCGGCTACTAATATTGCGAAGGAAATCAAAATCAGAATAAAAGAATCTACCGAACTTACTGCATCTGCCGGTGTGTCTTTCAATAAATTTTTGGCTAAAGTAGGGTCTGATTTCAACAAACCCGACGGATTGTGCGTAATTACTCCTGCAGCATCTACTAAATTCATAGAAGCATTGAAAATCGAAAAATTCCCGGGTGTTGGCAAAGTAAATGCCCGAAAATTACATGATTTAGGTATTTCTACCGGAAAAGATTTGAAAAAACTTACTCAAGAATCATTAATAAATCAATTTGGCAAATTCGGCGAATATCTCTTCAACATGTCTCATGGGATTGACAATCGCGAAGTCATTGCCGAGCGAATTCGAAAATCTATCGGTGCCGAACGAACTTTCGGGGAAGACATTCTCGATGAAGCTAAATTACTCGAATCATTGAATCGCATTGCAGAAATCTTGGACAAAAGAATAAAAAAATCGAATTCCTCCGGCAAAACTTTGACACTCAAAATCAAGTATTTCGATTTCGAGATTACGACTCGTTCCAAGACAGTTTTCTATCCAATTTCGGAAATTAACGAAGTTCTCGCACTTGCCCAAGAACTATTTTATACACCCAAAGCCCCGTTCAAAAGAGTGCGTTTGCTTGGATTATCATTATCAAATTTGGACAATAATGAAATCAATATTGGCGACCAACTTAAATTGAATTTTCATGAGCTATTATGAGTTGAAATTTGAACTCTAATGCTTTTTAAAATATACGATATTACAAATCGTACTTTTCAATAAGTGAATGAACAAAGGTGAAATATGCTTAGTGAATATCTAAATGAAGCAATCAAACAAGCTAAATATGAAATTTTAGTAGATGATAATTCCGTCTATGCTGAAATTCCTGCTTGTCCGGGTGTTTATGCAAATGCGAAATCATTCGAAGAATGCCGAACTTTATTAATAGAGGTTTTGGAAGAGTGGCTTTTCTTGAGGTTACGGAAGAATTTGCAAATCCCCACAATATCATAGGGTCGTGGGTTTAGGGTTAAGGGTCGAAACATTTAACGATATTCTTTGCGTTCTCTGCGTTTAATCGTATTCCTTTGCGTCCTCTGCGGTAAATTGTATTTCTTTGCGTTTTCTGTGGTAAAATTGAATTAATTATGCTATATTACGTCACATAATATCGTTCTTTAAACACACATTTTATAACAACATCCTCACAATCAACTAAAAACAAACAAAAATAAAATTAATTGAAATATATCTCGTTTACCGAAATTAATGACTTTACATAAATACGGTAGAATATGTCAATAAATAGGAATTTATCCGAAGAACAAGTTTTTTTAAGAGATTCTGTAAGACGATTTGCCGAAGAGGTAATCAAGCCTCAGGCGAAAGATTTGGACGAGAAAGAGGAGTTTTCTTACGAAATAACTGCCCAAATGGCAGAAATGGGATTCTTGGGAGCCTTCTTGCCTGAAAAGTACGGCGGAAGCGGGCTTGATTACCTATCGTATATTATCATTGTCGAAGAAATTGCTCGTGTTGACAGTTCCCAAGCCGCTACTATTGCCGCTCATAACTCCCTTGGCACCGGTCCTATTTATGATTACGGCAGCGATGAACAAAAGGAAAATTACCTCCCTCAACTTGCAGGTGGCAAATTGTGGGGCTTTGGCTTGACTGAACCTGAAGCCGGCTCTGATGCCGGGAATACCAAGACACGCGCTTACCAAGAGCAAGGTGAATGGACTATTAACGGTGCAAAAATCTTTATTACCAATGCTTCTACAGACATTACCTTAGGTTCTACGGTTTTGGCTGTGACAGGTCAGCAACCCGACGGCAGAAAAGAATTCACATCTTTCATTGTCGAAAATTCCAATCCCGGAATGGAATGCCGCCAAATGAAAGGCAAAATGATGTGGCGTTCATCGAACACTTCCGAGCTATATTTCTCCGATTGCAAAGTACCGAATGAGTCTATCTTAGGCAAACGAGGAGATGGATTTAAGCAAATGCTTGCAACTTTGGACAAAGGGCGACTTTCGATTGCCGCTATGGGATTGGGTTTGGCTCAAGGTGCTTTTGAAGCAGCTCTTCATTATGCAAAACAAAGAAAAACCTTCGGACGTGCGATTTCTACGTATCAATCTAATGCATTCAAACTTGCAGACATTGATATGGGCATAGAGCTTGCCCGAAATTATTTATATGAAGTGTGTCGCATGGCGGCTCGCGGAGAGAAAATCACAAAAGAATCAGCAATTGCCAAATTATATTGCTCCGAATTAGCCCACAAAGCCGCCGACCATTGTGTCCAAATACACGGCGGATACGGACTGATGAAGGAATATGATGCAGAGCGATTCTACCGTGACCAAAAATTGCTCGAAATCGGCGAAGGCACTTCCGAAATTCAAAGATTAGTTATTTCACGTATTATAGGATGTTTCGATTAATTATGCAACATAAGGTTTTGAGATGACTCGCATTATAGAATGTCCTCGCGATGCGATGCAAGGCATTGACGAATATATACCAACTGCAACAAAAGTTGATTATATCAATAAACTTCTGAAGGTAGGATTCGACACTATTGATTTCGGTTCATTCGTATCTCCCAAATCTGTTCCTCAAATGAGAGATACTGCCGATGTACTCAGAAAATTAAATCTGAACGGCTCAAGTTCATTTCTTCTGGCAATTGTAGCGAATTTGCGCGGCGCTGAAGATGCTGTAATGTTCGATGAAATTGATTTTCTCGGCTTCCCATTCTCGGTTTCTGAGACCTTCCAAAAGAAAAATACAAATTCGACAATTGACCAATCATTGGCAAGAGTTGAAGAAATCCACGATACCTGCGTCCGAACCAATAAAGAATTGATAATTTATCTTTCTATGGCATTCGGCAATCCTTACGGCGACCCTTGGAATTTCGACGAAATTGGTCGCCGAGTAGAGCAATTAACAGATTTAGGTGTTAATACTATCGCTTTATCGGATACTGTGGGAGTTTCTAATCCCGAAAATATCAAGCATTTATATTCCAATCTCACTGAAGAATTCCCATTTATTGAATTCGGGGCACATTTGCATAGCAGCCCGGACTCGTGGCACGAAAAAATTCAAGCTGCTTACGATAGCGGTTGTCGTCGTTTCGATTCTGCTCTCAAAGGCTGGGGAGGGTGCCCTATGGCTCAAGATGATTTAGTTGGTAATGTTGCCACAGAGAATTTAATTGCTTTTCTCAAGCAAAATGAGGACGATTTCGAGATAAACGAGCGCGAATTTAATCATGCTCTCGAAGCTGCCAACAGTATTTTCAAATAGTTAAACCAGAATTTATAATATTGCTAAAAGGGAATTCATAAAACAAATTCCCTTTTTTTCGTCTATACAAAATTATAGTACCTTTTTTTTGGAGCATTGATGCAAAAGATAAGAATAGTTACAGCCGCAGCACTTTTTGACGGACATGATGTCTCAATCAATCTATTCCGCAGGTTACTTCAAAAACGTGGTGCTGAAATTATTCATATCGGGCATAATCGCTCAGTCAGCGAAGTTGTTACCGTTGCCCTCCAAGAAGATGCAGATGCAATTCTTGTTAGTTCGTACCAAGGCGGGCACAACGAATATTTTCGTTATATGTTGGACATGCTCAAGGAAAACGATGCAGCCGATATTTTAATTTTTGGCGGTGGCGGTGGTGTTATTCTTCCTTCCGAAGCTACTACGCTTGAATCTTACGGCGTTAAACGTATTTACCACGCTACCGAAGGGCAAAAAATAGGTATTGACGGCATCGCTGATGATATTATTAATTCAATTATCCAACATCGCAAATCAATTGCTAAATTCATTCCCAATAATGAGTTAATCAAACAAAATAATTCAGCTCAGAGCTACTTAATTGCCAAACAATTATCCTTTTTCGAAAATTGCACCGACGATTGCAACCGCGACACATACCGTAAAATTTATGCCGATAACGATAAAGGCAAATCCATTGTTCTCGGTGTGACAGGTACCGGTGGCAGCGGAAAAAGTTCTCTAAATGACGAAATTATTGGAAGATTTTTATCAACTACTCAGAATTTTAAAATCGGAATATTGGCAGTTGACCCTTCCAAAAGCAACACAGGTGGTGCATTGTTGGGAGATAGAATCCGGTATAACCAAATTTACAACAAAAATGTCTTTTTCCGTAGCTTTGCGACACGCTCCAGCAAATCTGAAATCCCCGAAAGCATCAAAGATTCGATTGCAATTCTAAAATCTTGTGGATATGATTTAATTATTGTCGAAACTTCGGGAATTGGTCAAGCCAATAGCGAAGTCGTTACGATTAGTGATAAATCTGTTTATGTGATGACCGCAGAATTTGGTGCTCCAACTCAGTTAGAAAAAATTGATATGCTCGACAAAGCCGACTTCATAGTAATCAATAAATTCGAGAAAAGAGGCTCCGAGGATGCTTATAGAGAGGTTAAAATCAATTACCTTCGAAATCGCAACGTCAAAACCGATAAGACCCTTACTCTTGATGAACTTGAATTACCTGTTTATGCTTGTAGTAGCAACCATTTCAACAATCCCGGTCTAAACCGCTTATTCAAAGATTTGACGGCATCTTATGCGGATAAAAATGTCGAATTCGACTACGAATTCATTGCTAAAATGCCCACTAAGCATATAGTTGATTACAGTTTGATTAATAATGACAAAATCAGCTATTTATCGGAAATTGCAGAATCAATCGCACAATATAAAATTCTCGTTGCTCGCCAATCCGGAATCGCCGAAAAAGCGTACGCTTATAAGATTGCTTACGAAAGCACGACTGATAATGATTTGCGAAACAGATTGATTGCCGAATACGAAATTTTCTATGATGAATTGACCGAAGAGAGTAAAAAGTATATTAATAATTGGTCAAAAGTCATTGAAAATTATTCACAAGATGAGATTAAGTATTCGGTTCAAGGTAAAGAACTTACGATTAATTCATTTAGCAAATCACTTTCGGGTTCTAAAATTCCCAAAGTTGCTTTGCCCAAATTCAATGATTGGAAAAATATTCTCGAATTTTGCTATATGGAAAATTTGCCCGGCGAATTCCCATACACAGCCGGTGTTTTCCCTTTCAAAAGGACAACTGAAGACCCTAAACGACAATTCGCAGGTGAGGGAAGCCCCGAAAGAACAAATAGAAGATTCCATTATTTATCCAAAGATGATGCTGCCAAACGACTTTCGGTCGCATTCGACGGCATCACACTATATGCTGAAGACCCTGCTGAGCAACCCGATATTTACGGGAAAATCGGCGAATCAGGTGTTTCCATTTGTAGTGTCGAGGATATGGACAGATTGCTCGCAGGATTTGACCAAACTGACCCTTTGACGTCAGTTTCCATGACAATTAATGCTCCGGCACCAATCATGGTGGCATTCTATTTCATGACTGCTTATAACAGAGCATTGAAAAAGCTTGAAAATGATGGAATGGTATTAGATGCTGCTGCAAGAGAAAATCTCAAACTTGAGACTTTCAGGAAGCTTCGCGGCACAGTCCAAGCTGATATGTTGAAAGAAGACCAAGCCCAAAACACAATAATTTTTTCGATAGATTTTGCGATGAAGCTAATTGGTGATTTGCAAGAGTATTTATCAATCAATAAAATTCGCAATTATTATTCGCTGAGTATTAGCGGTTATCATATCGCAGAAGCAGGTGCTAATCCTATTTCACAGCTTGCATTTACTCTCGCTAACGGATTCACTTATGTAGAGTATTTCCTGAATCGCGGACTCAAAGTTGATGATTTTGCCCCAAATCTGTCTTTCTTCTTTTCCAATGGAATGGACCCTGAATATTCAGTGATCGGACGTGTTGCACGAAGAATTTGGTCAGTAGCTATGAAAAATAAATATGGTGCCGACGAAAGAAGCCAAAGACTGAAATATCACATCCAAACATCCGGAAGGTCACTTCACGCTCAAGAAATTGATTTCAACGATATTAGAACTACATTGCAGGGATTGCTCGCATTTTACGATAATTGCAATTCATTGCATACTAATTCATACGACGAAGCCGTGACTACCCCTACTGAGGAATCTGTTCGTCGCTCAATGGCTATTCAATTGATTTTATCCAAAGAATTCGGTATGTTGAAAAACGAAAATCCTAATCAGGGTTCATTCATTATCGAAGAGCTGACCGACCTTGTAGAAGAGGCTGTTTTGATGGAATTCCGCCGTCTGTCTCGTCGCGGTGGAGTACTTGGAGCGATGGAAACACAATACCAGCGTTCAAAAATTCAAGAAGAATCAATGTATTACGAATATATGAAACAAAGCGGCGAATTCCCAATTATCGGTGTAAATACATTCATTAATTCAAGTGATGATAATCCCTACGAGAAAATGCAAATTATTCGGACATCTGATGAAGAGAAATTGCAAAGACTATCGGAAGTTAAAGGATTCCAAGAACGCAACGCCGATAAAGTAGATGCAGCTCTTAGAAATTTGAGGGAAGTTGCTATTTCCGGCGGAAACATCTTTGCCGAATTGCTCAATACAGTTCAATATGCAACTATGGGGCAAATCACTTCTGTTCTTTACAAAATTGGCGGGAAATACCGTAGAGGGATGTAAAGAATAAATCATGCGTGGAGACACATTCGGTTCTGAATTTAATAAAATTGATTTCAAATTAATCAAAAGATTAATTGTCTTCCTCAAACCATATAAATTATATGTTTATTTAGCTATTTTACTGACACTTTTAGTTTCTGCATTAGCACCTTTAAAGCCTTATTTAATAAAAATTGCAGTTGATGACTACATTTCATTAGGCGATAAACAAGGTCTGCTCAATATTATTGTGCTTATTTTAGCAGTTCTTGTTTTACATGGTGCTATCAGATTTGGACTTACTTTTATTATGCAATGGGTGGGGCAAAACTGTCTCAACGATATTCGAACACAGCTTTATGCACACTTGCAAAAGCTTTCGATGAAGTATTACGATAAAAATCCTGTCGGCAGATTGGTTACGCGCGTCACAAACGATGTCGAAGTCCTTAACCAACTTTTCTCATCGGGGCTTATAATGATGGTAGCGGATTTGATGCTTATTTTTTGGATTATCGGTTTTATGTTCTACACTGATGTCAAGCTGACTTTACTTACAATTACCGTTTTGCCGCTTTTGCTTCTCCTTACTACATTTTTCCGACGCAAAGTTAGAGTTTTGTTTCGTGACTTGCGAAATGAAGTATCTAAAATGAATTCTTTTTTGAATGAATTTATTTCCGGCATTTCAACAGTTAAAGTATTTGGTCAGGAGAAAAAATTGAATAGTGAGTTTGATGTTATCAACAAAAAAACTCGTGAATTGAATATTAAAACTGTTTTTTATTATGCCATGTTTTTCCCGGCAATCGAAATGATTGGTGCTATTGCTACTGCAATTGTATTATGGTATGCAGCCGGAAACATTTTATCGGGTGTAATGACAGTCGGGATTTTGATAGCATTTATCCAATATTCTCAAATGTTTTTCCGCCCGGTCAGAGATTTAAGCGAAAAATATACAACTCTTCAAAATGCAATGGCTTCATCCGAAAGAATTTTTGGTCTTTTAGACACCGAAGATTTCTTGCAAGATGCCCCCGATGCATTAGAAAAATTCGATTTTAAAGATAAGATTAAATTTGAAAATGTTTCGTTCAGCTATGACGATAATAAGTGGGTATTAAAAGATATTTCTTTTGAAATTAAGAAAGGCGAAACAGTTGCAATCGTTGGAGCAACAGGCTCAGGCAAAACTTCTATTATTAATTTGCTCTGCAGATATTATGATTATCAATCCGGTAAAATTTCAATTGACGGAATTGAACTAAAAAATATAAAACAAAAGCCTTTGAGGGAAAAAATCGCTCTTGTGATGCAAGATGTATTCTTATTTTCCCGAACAATCAAGGAGAATATTAATCTTGGCTCCGAGGACATTTCGGATATCGAAGTTCGTAATGCGGCAATAGCTTTGGGAGCAGCACCTTTTATCGAAGCAAATCCAGATGGCTTTGATTATCTGCTTAACGAGCGTGGACAATCACTTTCGACAGGGCAAAGACAGCTTATTTCATTTTGTCGTGCATATGCAGCTAATCCCGAGCTGTTAATTTTAGACGAAGCAACTTCTAGTATTGATACAGAAACTGAAAATATAATCGAAAAATCTCTCGAAAAACTATTGGAAAACCGTACTTCAATTGTTATTGCACATAGGCTTTCCACTATCAAACGTGCCAACAAGATTTTAGTATTGCACAAAGGTCAAATTCGTGAGCAAGGCACTCACGATGAATTGTTGCAATTGAATGGTCTATATGCCAAATTATATATGTTGCAATACAACGAAGTGTCGGTCTAAAGCATTCCCGAGCGTTTACGCACAAACCATTCTATTGAAAATAGCAAAATTGCAATAATCAGCAACCATGGCTGACTCCACAAGGCAAACTCGCTTCTTTCGGTTACAGGTCGAGCTTTGAAATTCTTGTGATTTTGAATTGCATCTAATAATTCATTTGCATTTTCTGGAGTGAAGAACTCGCCACCCGAGATATATGCCAAATTACGAAGCAAACTTGTATTCATCCTCAAATTAAGATATTCCGCCGGAGTTTCGCCGACTGTAAATCTGCCGTCATCTTTGCCTAATTGATTCTGCCCTAATTTTGCTGTTCCCTTGAATACGTGGTCACCGGCGGGAAGAGATTCCATTGCCCCAAAATATCGCCCATTATTAATTGGAGACATAATTATGGTTCGAGTTTCGTCAAGAGATTCAATTTGCAATTCTACTATCGCATTATCAACTGTTTGGTATGAAGCATCATAAACTTGAGCAACAAATTCAATTCGTTCACCCACATTATACAGTTGTTTTGAAGGCTTAATAATTAATTGTTTTGCCTTATCTTTCAAAGATAGCCATCGAATTGAGTTCTCGAAAAACAGAGTAAATATATCTGTAGCTTCATTCCGACCGCGAGATACTTCCACAGCATGGCCGGCTAATTTCCATCTGAATAATCCGTAGCCCATCACTGCAATACTCTTTGTTTGTTGGAATTCGCGCGTCATGATTAATGGCTCGGCAATCGGGACATTGTTCACTTTCATCGAAGCCACAAGTTCGGATTCCGATTTGATTCTGACAAATGTCTCGGTTTTATAAATTGGTGGCAAATTATTCCATTGATTCAAATCTTCATCAGTTCCGTTGATTCTAATCAAAGGATTGGACAAGGCTCTCGGGTTGAGGTCAACGTTGACCATGAATTCCTTTGCTCTCGTGGAAGCAACATTGAAAGGTAAAAATTCTTCAAATTTTTTGAGTTTATTGTAATCAGTTTCTCGGCCCGCAATAAATAATATTGATTTACCTTTGGAAATGTGGTTCACCAAATTCTGTACCGTTGCATCGGACGTGTTTGCTGTCGGGAAATTTACGAAAATAAAGACTTCTGTTTCATTCAAATCTTTTTGAGTTGGCTCATTATAAAAGCTCGTTCCCAAACTTTGTATGAACTCTCTAATCTCAATTCCTTCTTGATTTTTAATAGCATTTTTGATGAATGAAATATCTGCAACTGCCGAACCCGAAAAAAACGATATTATCCTCTTGTTTTTGAGCACTTTAACAAACTTAGCTATTTGATTATTTTTATGCGTAATTTCACCTTCCAAATTTTCCAATTTTATGCTCAGTTTTTTGTTACCCTCAGTTTTCGGCTCGTAAGTGAAATCAACAGAGTATTCGGTTCTATTTAGTGTCAATTCTATTGTTGTTTCGCCGATGCCGATATTTTCCTCGAAGAATTGCACCTTTACACTTTTGCCTTCAAAACCATTGGCATCAAATCTGATATTGACAGGCACTTTGTCATTGATATAAACTGCATCATTTGTGATTATATTAACAATTGCGACATCTTTGGGGTAAGTAGAATCCCCGATTCCAACTACAAAAACCGGTTTGCCGAGTCGCTCGGCAGTGTAAATAGGATTGTCGCCACTATTAAATGCCCCATCGGTGAAAATAACAATGCTTCTCAAATTTTCATCGCTCATTGAACGGTTTATGTTGCCCAAAGCATTGGATAAATCTGTGTTGCTGCCGTCTAATTCTAATGATTCAAAATCAAATGATTCACTTTCTTGAACAGTATTCGAAAATTTCCGTACAATTAAATCATCACCAAGTTGCTCCAATGCAGATTCTTCCATTGATTTCTTATAGCCGGATTTGCGGTCACCTCCGGCATCATCTAATGACATCGAAAGCGAATTATCCAATAATGCGACCACGACAGGCTCTTTCATGCTTCCACGAATTGCTGTGTAAACCGGCTCGAATAATGCGAAAAGCAATAACACCAAAGCCAATGCCCGCATGACAGTCAATAGAGTTTTACGGCGAGGAGTGATTTCAGGAACAGTTTTGCGATATGACCAAATCGAAAATGCTATCAAAGCCAGCGAAATTATGATTAATACTGCCCAACTGCCACTTATCCCGAAATAATATGAATTCATTTATGTATTTTCCGATTTTAATATTTTGTTCATCAAGTACTAATCAATAACGTTGAAGTGTGCTATTTCTTTTGATTCTCAGCCAATAGTTGCATTGCAATTGACTCAAATTCTGTTTCTAAATCCATTTCCGAAATTTGCTTTCCGGCTCTCGAATACCAATACTCGGCATTCCAAATATCGCCTTCTTTGCGGTGCAAGTAAGCATGTATCCATGCTGCATTCTTACTCCCGAGATTTTGAACGATGTCATGAGCCTTGTCCCAATTTCCCTTATATTCATGCCAAAGCGCCTCGAGTTCCTTACTGAAAACAGGATTCGGGGCTTCAGTCTTAAATATTTGAGCTATTTCATTTTTGGCTTTCATTTCAAATTTCTAATTTTTATTCAATAAAGACGATTAAATGATGTAAATTAAGAAAAAATGCTACTTTTTAAGAACTTTTCTTGTTAATATGACGATTGTTTCTTAATTTCGATAAATTGAAATGTCAATTTGACAAATAAATGATTTTAAATCAATTGAGGAGAAATAATGTCAGAGAAAAAATTTGTACCTTTTGTTTCACCTGATTCCAATATGCTGGAGTTTTCAGTCAAAGCATTGGTCATAGGCTTGGTGATGTGTGTCATCCTAGGCGCTGCGAATGCCTACTTGGGTCTGAAAGCCGGTATGACAATCGCCGCTACTTATCCTGCGGCTGTAATTGGAATGGCTGTTCTAAGAGCCTTCAAGGGAACAATCTTAGAAGAAAATTTTGCTCGTACTGTCGGCTCGATTGGCGAATCTGTCGCTGCGGGTGCGATTTTTACATTGCCTGCCTTCTTTATTGCCGGAATATGGACCGATTTCTACACACCGACTAATTATTTGATTGCTGCTGCTATCATGACTGTCGGTGGTGTACTTGGTATTATGTTTGTTGCTTTGTTACGCCGAATTATGGTTGACGACAAAGAACTGCCTTTCCCCGAATCTGTAGCTGCAGGCGAAATCCACAAAGCAGGTCAAACCGGAACCGGTGGCAGTAAATTCTTGTTCATTGCTATGATTGGCGGTGCTTTAATCAAAACGCTTGGCGAAATGAAATTATTCTTGGCAAGTTTCAAGCATTTTTTCGTTTTCTCACCTCAAACCATCCCCGGAACAAGCTTTGTAGGCTCAGGTGGTTTGCTCTTTACTTCAATGACAATCAGCCCTGCTTATATGGGCGTGGGATATATTATCGGTCCTAAGCTCGCAGGTCTTGCTTTTGGTGGTGGATTGATTGCCTGGGGATTGTTGACACCGATTATTCAGTATTTTATACAACCTCATTATACTGGCGATGCCATACTCACAGCCCAAACTGTTTGGAATAATATCGTACGCCCGATAGCAATCGGTGGTATGTTAGTGGGTGCTACTTACACACTATTCCGCATGCGTAACAGTTTGATGACAGGCATTGCTCGCTCGGTGGGTGATGTGAAAAAAGCCGCAAGCGGTCAAAATGTTGACGAAATTAGAACAGAACGCGATATCAGCTTTACTTGGATTCTAATCGGTATTGCATTCGTTGCAATTTCAACATTTTTAATAACATTTTTAGTATTTAAAACTACATTCTTGATTGCTTTTGTTGCATCTACAGTTATGATAATTTTAGCGTTCTTCTTCGCTGCAGTTTCGGGTTATCTCGTCGGGATTATGGGCTCGAGTAATAATCCTATTAGCGGACTTACGCTTACCGCACTCGTCGTTACAGCGATTATTCTCGTCGCATTAGGTGCCACAGGCAACGAAGGTGTAGCGGCAGTACTCGGTGTAGCTGCAATCGTTTGCGTTGCTGCTGCAGTAGCCGGAGAAATGCTCCAAGACCTAAAAGTCGGGCATATACTCGGCGGTACACCATGGAAAATGCAGCTCGGCGATATTGTCGGTGTAGTAATTGCAAGTGCAATACTATTCATACCACTTTTCATTTTGCACGAAGGGGATATCGCAACGGGGCTTAAAGAAGGCTATATCGGTGGATTCGGTAGTAAAGAATTGCCTGCACCTCAAGCAAGTTTGATGGCGATGCTGTCGCAAGGTATAGTAGGTGGAAACATGACTTGGCCCCTTATCATAGTCGGTATGCTCATGGGATTTGCATTGATTTTGATTCGTGCAGGCAGTCCAATGCTTATTAGTGTGGGTATGTATCTGCCGTTTGGAACAGTGTTTGCTATCTTTACAGGTGGTGTGATTAAAGGAGCTCTCGATTGGCTCACCACAAAATATAATATGAATGAGGCTCAAAAAGTTAGAGTAGAAAACATCGGAGTGCTGCTCGCTGCCGGATTTATTGCCGGTGAAGCTTTGATTGGCTTGATGTTTGCCGGATTTGCCTTTGCAGAAATCAACCTTTTTGCATTCTTCGAGCAACCTTCATTCCTCGTCAGTATAATTGTATTGCTTGTAATTGCTGCAATTATGATTTATCTGCCATTCAAGAATGCCGGTAGTCCTGACGAACCTGCGCCACCTTCTACCGGTGGGCATTAAGTAACTTAACGAGGCATTATTTTCAAGGGGTTGTCTGTTTGGACAACCCTTTGTTGTGTTATTAATTATGAAATAATTTATATTTTTGTTAGTTCAATATATATATATTTGATTGAAATTTAATTTTACATACTTTTTTAGGAAGTGTTATGAGGAGACTAATTTTAGGATTAATAATTTTTATAATGTCAATTATGATAATTAACGAGGCCAAAGCCTCGGGACCTATGGATAGAAATTTCGGCTTCGGAATCGTTTTTGGCGACCCATTCGGAGCCACAGTTAATTACTGGGTGACTAGAGAAAACTCACTTGCTGCTTATATTGGTGCTTCATATTTTGGCGCATTGAGAATCGGTGGCGATTACCTTTTCCATTTCAATGCTTTCAATTCCCAAGTCGTCAAAATGTACGCAGGACCTGGAATTGCAGTAGGCTTTGGACGTGGGCGAGGAATTATCTATAGCGAAAATAAAAATCGTTTCTATTATTGGGAAGATGACCAAGTTGGTATCGCTACTAGAGTAATTTTTGGCGTTAATATCACACCAGGAAGAGCTCCTTTCGAAATTTTTATCGAAGCCGGTCCTCTTATCGGCATATCCCCCGATGTTGGAGTCAATGTTGATGCATCAATAGGCATTAGGTTTTATCCCTAAGATTTTTTTGTAGTGCGAAATTATTCGTATATTTGCAGTCCGATATAGGGCAATTTTTGCAAATATCGAGGTTCGGGATGTAGCGCAGCCCGGTAGCGCACCACTTTGGGGTAGTGGGGGTCGGCGGTTCAAATCCGCCCATTCCGACCAAAACAAAAACCCTTCCATATAGGGACAGAACAGCGTTCTGTCCCTATAATATTTTTGATAGATCCGAGGAAACTTCGGAAGTTTCCAAAGCTTCCGAAGTTTGGATTGCATGACTTCAGGTGTTACAACTGACGGAAAGAAGAAAATTTCTCAAAAAAAGTGAAATTTTATTTGCACAGTTCAAAAAATTTTATATATTTGCATATTCCATTTTGTATGTTTAGAGCATTTTCCTACCAAAGCGAGCTATCCTTGCTCGCTTTAGTTTTTTTTGTGCCCCTGTCCCTTCTTTGTAACACCTGACGAGACAAGAAAATTTCTCAAAAAAAGTGAAATTTTATTTGCACAGTATAAAAAATTTTATATATTTGCATTGCCTTTAAAATTATTTTAAAAATATTTAATTTTTAAAAACAAAAACATGTAGAAGTTCTCGCACCGAAGCAAGCTCCCCGTGCTAGCTTCGGTTTTTTTTGCCCACTGTGCCGTCCGTCAGTTGTAACAACTGACGAGACACAAAATCCCCATTTGCCAAAGGGAGAAAGCGAGCTTGCGAGCAGGGGGATTTATATTTGTCCACTTTCCCATCTTTGTTCTCTGTTCTTTCAGTTGTTACAACTGACAGGAAAAGATAACCACATTATTTCACGCAATGACACACTATTTCGTTAAAAATGTTAATTTTGTAATGTGATTTTGATTGTTGCAACAAATTAACATATGCTACATGGCTGAGAACATCAAAGACAAACTGAACAAATTGGTTTTCGATTTTAAATTGTCCAACTATCGCGATTTAAACGAGAGCCAAACACGAATTTCATACATTGATAGATTTTGGGAGCTTTTGGGATGGAATGTCCGCAATCCGCTCGAAGTCCAAGTGGAACGCACCGACAAAAGCTATATGGGCAGAAGACCCGATTACCGCTTCATCAAAGGGAACAAAACCCTGTTTTTTGTGGAGGCAAAAAAACCTGCCGAAGATTTGACTAATCCCCGACACATCTATCAGACCAAGCTCTATTGCTGGAACGGTAAAGTGCCTATTGCAATATTGACAGATTTTGAAGAGTTCCGTCCTTTCAGGGCGCTCGGCAAACCGCTGATTACCGATGCAAAAAAAGGGCTAATCAAAGAATTGGACATGGTTTGCGATGAATATCCCGACCGAGTTGACGATTTGTTGGCTACATTTGGGCGGGAAGCCGTTTTTGCGGGCTCTTTGGACGAACTTGTCAAACCCACTCAGTTAGAGCTTCGCGATACTGTGGATAAACATTTCCTCAATTCGCTATCCAAATGGAGAATCGAACTCGCATCCCTAATCGCAAAAAAGAATCATTTCGATAATGAGTTCGAGCTTGCCGAAGCCACTCAACGAATCTTGGACAGGCTTGTGTTTCTGCGGATTTTGCAAGATAGGGACATCGAAAACACGGATTTCATCAAGAGCATTCTCGAGCATCGAGTAGGCAATTCCTATGCAGCATTTCTGTTGATTTGCAAGGAACTCGCACCGAAATACAACGGGTTGATATTCAATCCGCATCCGCTGTCTGAAAATCTCACAATCGAAGCATCGCTATTCAAAAATATCGTCAAAGAGCTGAATGTGGAGGATTCGCCCTACAGATTCGACGAAATCCCCGTAGAAGTGCTCGGCACAATTTACGAACGATTCTTGGGTGACGAAATCAGCTTCGACAAGGGCAGACAAGTTGTCATAGACCAAAAGCCCGAAGTGCGGAAAGCGGGCGGCGTTTACTACACTCCGCAGTATATCGTCGAGTACATCGTCGCCAACACTGTCGGGAAGCTATTGGAGCAAGCCCGAACACCGGACGATGTCAGCCGGCTCAAAATTCTCGACCCCGCATGTGGCTCCGGCTCATTCCTTTTGGGGGCTTTCGATGCACTAATCAAATGGCACGAGGATTACTACAACGCTCATATCACCGAAATTCACGAAAAGAAGGGCAGAAACACGCATTTGCTGGCATTCATGGACGAAGAGACCGGCAAGTTGAGATTGACCGCACGAAAAAAGGGCAGAATACTCCAAAACAACATTTACGGAGTGGATATAGACAAGCAGGCGACCGAAGTAGCACAGATGTCGCTCTATTTGAAAGTGTTGGAGGGCATAGCCAAGGAGCCGCTCGCAGTCTTGGGATTCCAAGATGCACTGCTGCCAAAGATGGACGACAACATCAAATGCGGCAACTCGCTAATCGGGAGCGACTTCATCAGCGACGACTTTTTCGGGATGTCCGAGCGGGAGCGGCACAAAATCAACCCATTCGATTGGGAAGTCGCATTCCCATTCTTGAAAATGACCGGTGGCTTCGACGCCGTCATCGGTAATCCGCCGTATGGGGCTGAGTTGCATTTTGATACGATTAGATTCTTGAGTGAGAAATATCAAGTCGGCACAACTGATACAGCTGCTTTATTCATGATAACTGCAACAAGAAAAATTAAAACGAATGGATTTGTTGGATTCATAATTCCAAAACCTTTTACATATGCCTCTAATTGGAAAAAAGTTAGACAGTCATTATTGAGTGATATAAATAAGATAGTTGACTGTTCAAAAGTATGGAAAGAAGTTAAGTTGGAGATGACAGTTTATATTAGTCAAAAAGGTTCTAATAGTAAAATATTTTCGTCGGGAATTATTAAAAAGGACAAAGTTTTACATATTGCTGATATAGATAAGAATCTATGTGAAGAATTTGGTTTTATACTTAATGGTGTTAGTCAAAATGAAATTGAAATTGCCAGAAAAATTAAATCTAATGGTGTGAGTCTGAACAATTTAGTTACGAATCAAAGGGGTGGATTATACCAAAAATTCCTTAACAATTCAGGTGATTTATTTGCAATGGGGGGAAAGCAAATAAATAGATTTGGAATTGATAATAGACCCAAAGGTATGATTGATGCAACAATAAACATTGATAATAAATCATTCATCAAGCCTGATTCAATTTTAGTTCAGAATATTGTTGCACATATTGCAAATCCAAGACCTCATATTAAGATTATAGCAACCTCAATTGTCAATGGTGACTTAAGTAAATATATTATTTTAGATACAGTAAATCAATTAGTATGCGCCGAGCATGTATCAAGTAAATATATTCTGGGTATTATTAATTCAAAAATAATAAACTGGTACTGTTATCGATTTATTTTTGCAAACGCGATTAGGACAATGCATTTTGATAGCCCTGTTACCGAGAGAATTCCCATCCCCCAAGACCCTAACCCCCAAACCCAAGAAAAACTCATTGAACTCGTCGAGCGAATGTTGCGATTGCACAAGGAATTGCAAACAGCCACAGAGTTCGACCGCAAGCACATAGAGCAATACATCTCCCGCACGGACAAAGAAATAGACGCCCTCGTTTACCAACTCTACGCCCTCACTCCCGAAGAAATAAGAATTGTGGAGGGAGAGGGTGAGAAGGAGGATTTTGATTAAACGTTTCCCACATATATACTTAAAAAATATTATGAATTCCTAAAAATGTTGAAATCTTTTTTGGTTATTTTTTACTTTTGGAGGCTTATATTTGCTTTTTTAATGTTAAAGGATTTAATATGAGTAAGGTAGTATATGTTGATGAATCAGGCGCACATGGTTTTAATAGTTCGGATTCAAGAGGTAATTTTTATGTCATTTCGTTGGTCATTATTGATGAAGTGAAGCGAAGTGATTTTGAATCAAAATATTTATCGGTGATTAGGAATCATCATCAGAGCGAGTTTTTAAAGTATTCAACTCTTAAAAAGAAGCGAAATTGCAATGAAATCATTGACGAAATTATGAAGTTAGAATTCTCGTTTTTCTCCTTAGTTGTTGACAAGAGTAAAATTCATAAGGATAGTGGATTGAAGTTTAAAACAGTATTTTACAAATTTCTTCATAGAATTGTGTATGAACGACTTTTTAAATCATTTCAAAAAATTAATATAATCAGTGATGATTATTGTGATGATGATTTTCATGATAGTTTTAAAAAATATATTAAATCTATTACTCAAGGAATGAGCTTATTCAAAGATGTAGAGATTACATTTGTAAATCGTGATCCCATTGTACAATTGTCAGATATCATTTCTGGTGTTTTTAGAGATAAACAGATAAATGAGCAAATTGATATTTACAATAAGTTAAAGACAAAATCACTATTTTGCTATAATTTCCCTCAGTCTTTTTACATAAACCAAGATAATGTAAATGATAGTTTGTTAGAGCAGAACGGAGTATTGAATTCAGATATTATTCAAGAAATGTCTATTAAAGTCACTATAGAAGCAATTCATAAATTAAAGGATGAAAATTCAAAATTTTTATTACATCTACTATTGTTGAATTCCTTCTCTTTACATGATGATTATATTCACAGTCATAAAATTGTGAATCACTTTAAAGAATTTTTTGATATTGACATTGAGGAGAATCAAGTCAAACGGAGCATGATTCCAAAATTACGAGACAAAGGTGTTTTAATTTCAAGTTCTCCAAAAGGATATAAATTACCTACGAAATATTCTGATATATTGGATTATATTGCAATAACTGATAGGAACGTTAATAACCAGATAAATAGGTTAGAGAATTTTCTGAAAGATTTTGCAATAAAGCTTGATAAGCCGATTCACGATTTAGTTGATGAAAGTAAGTATTTTAAATTGAATCAGATATTGGCTCGTTAAGAATTTTGTCCCATCAGTTGACAACTTACGGAACAACAAGGAGTTATTATGATTTTCGATAATGAAACATTTACAAATTCATGCGAAACAATATAAAACTATGTCAAAATCAAAAATAGAATGGACAGAGAGTACATGGAACCCGATTACGGGGTGTACGAAAATTTCTTCCGGTTGCCGATTCTGCTACGCAGAAATTATGGCAAGAAGGTTGCAAGCTATGGGGCAACCCAAGTATGCCGATGGTTTCAAGCTGACTATTCACCCGGATACCCTTGACGAGCCATATACTTGGAAAAAACCCAGAGTGGTATTCGTTAATTCGATGAGCGATATTTTTCATAAGGACGTTCCGATTGACTTCATCCAAAAAATTTTCAAGGTAATCAACGACAATCCGCAACATGTTTTTCAGGTTCTGACCAAACGGGCAGATGTACTATATAAATATGACAGCGAGGGTTTGCTGAATTGGTCGGAGAATTTGTGGATGGGTGTAACTGTGGAAAGTTCTAAAGTTACCAAAAGAATAGATTTTTTGAGACGAACCGGTGCACATGTAAAATTTCTCTCCTGCGAACCCTTGATTAGTGCTATTCCCAATATGAATCTTAGCGGAATTGATTGGGTAATTGCCGGTGGCGAAAGCGGACGCACTCCACGCCCAATAGACAAAGAATGGGTGCTCGACATAAAGCAACAATGCGACAATCTGGGCGTTGCCTTTTACTTCAAACAATGGGGCGGTACAAATAAGAAAAAAAGCGGTAGAATGATTGATGGCGTTACTTATGATGCCATGCCCAGAAGCGTCACAATATCCAACACCAAAACGGCATAGGTTCAATCCCATCTTTGTTCCTGAACCGAAACTAATGTACCAAAATCAAAACAAGGAAATCCCCCGAAAGCCGTTCCCCCTCTTGTAAGAGGGGGTTAGGGGGTGTTCTGTATCAAAAAAAAACAAAAAAAAACAAAAATAATTTGCACAGTATAAAAAATTTTATATATTTGCATTGCCTTTAAAATTATTTTAAAAATATTTAATTTTTAAAAACAAAAACACAATTTCTCTACCAAAGCGAGCTCCCCGTGCTCGCTTTGGTTTTTTTTATACCCACTGTGCCGTCCGTCAGTTGAACAACTGACGAGACACAAAAACCTGCTTTGCCAAAGGGGGATTTCCCCAAAAAAAAGCTGCCCCAATCGAGACAGCCATTTTTGTACAATATTGCTATGTAATTAATTCGATGGTTCGGATATCAATCCACGCTTGCGGAGTAATGGCTCAATTGATGGCTCGGCACCGCGGAATTTGACGTATAGTTTCATCGGGTCTTCAGAGCGACCGCGTTCTAAGATGTTTTTTCGTAAAGAAGTGGCTGTCTTTTGGTCGAAAATTCCGTTTTCTTTGAATGCTTCGAATGCGTCCGAATCTAACACGCCTGACCAAATATAGCTGTAATATCCCGATGAATATCCACCTGCAAAAATGTGGTTGAAGTATGTGCTTCTGTATCTGGGGATTATTTCGTCAATTAGTCCGATTTTCTTCATCTCTTTTTCCTCGAATGAGTTAACGTCCGATGTAAATGGTTTTGTCAAGGTGTGGTAAGCCATGTCGAGGTATGATGCCGCAAGGTATTCGCCTGTAGCAAATCCTTGGTTGAAGTGCTCGCTGGCACGCATCTTATTCAATAATTCACGGGGAATGACTTCGCCTGTTTTGTAGTGCTTGGCATACATTGCCATTACTTCGTCTTCTGCCGCCCAATGTTCCATCACTTGCGATGGCAATTCGACAAAATCACGTGGCACGCTTGTACCTGATATCGAGACGTAATCGCATTGCGAAAATAGCCCATGAAGCGCATGTCCGAACTCATGGAATAGGGTTGAGGCTTCGTCAAAAGTTAATAGTGATGGCGTATCTCCCGTGGGTGGCGAGAAGTTGCAAACGATGCTTACTACAGGGTGCACTCGCTTTCCGTCTTTGTTGAATTGCTCGCGGAAGCTGGTCATCCATGCACCGCCGCGTTTGCTGGCTCTTGGATGGAAATCTGTGTAAAACACAGATAAATGGCTCCCGTCTTTGTCCAAAACTTCGTAACATTTTACGTCTTCGTGATATACGGGAATATTTTTGATTTCTTTGAAAGAAATTCCCCAAAGTTTGTTTGCAACAGTGAAGGCACCTTGTAATACGTTATCCAGTTTGAAATAGGGACGAAGTGCTTCTTCGTCCAAGTCGAATTTTTCTTGACGCACTTTTTCGGCATAATAGCGCCAATCCCATGGTTCGAGTTTGAAATCCCCACCTTCGCGATTAATAAGTGCTTGGAATTGCATAGCTTCGTCCTTTGCAACTTTCAGAGCCGGTTCCCATAATTGGTCTAATAATTTGTAAACTCCTTCGGGGTTTTTCGCCATATTTTCTTCTAAAATGAAATGTGCATGGCTTTCATACCCGAGTAATTGAGCGCGTTGAATTCGCAAATTAACTAAATTTTTGATTATTTCCTTATTGTCGAATTCGTTACCGTTGTTGCCACGTAGCATATATGCACGCCAGATTTTTTCACGCAAATCTCGTTTGGCTGAATATTGCAAAAAAGGTAATAGGCTTGGGTTTTGCAATGTGAACATCCATTTGCCCTTATGTCCGGCTTTAGTGGCAGTTTCGGCGGCTGCATCAATAAGCGATTGTGGCAATCCTACCAAATCTTCTTTTTTATCCAAGAGCATCTGGAAGGCGTTATTTTCTGCTAATACATTTTCGCCATATTTTAATGTCAATGATGACATTTCCTCGTTGATTTTACGCAATTTAGCTTGGTCATTGTCGTTGAGTCCGGCTCCATTGCGGATGAAACCTTTGTAAGTTTCTTCAAGCAATACGGCTTTTTCGCCGGTCAATTTCAATTTATCTTTTTGTTCGTAAACGCTTTTGACTTTGTTGAATAATATTTTATTCAAACGGATATTGTCGCCGTGCTTTGTGAGTTCGGGAGAGATTTCGCGAGCAAAAGCTTGAATATCAGGGTTTGTATTTGCTGAGTTGAGGTTGAAAAATACACGTGAAACCGAAGCAAGCAATGAGCCGGCGCGTTCCAAAGCCTCGATAGTGTTCTCAAAAGTTGGGACTGCACGATTATTAGTGATTGCGCCGATTTCGAGATTATGTTGATGGAATGCTTCGTCAAAAGCGGGTTTGAAATGCTCTATTTTAATCTTATCGAAAGGTGGCACCCCAAAAGGCGTATCGAATGGCTTCAATAGCGGGTTGTCTTCTTTTGCATTTGCAGACATAATATTCATAAATAGTATCCCAATAAACAGATTCATAATAATAAACTTCATCATTCTATCCAATTAATTAAACTATACATATCTTACAAATTTACGAATAAATAAATCATTTGTTTCACTAAATCGGATTGCCAAAACAAAAAAAGCCTCAAACGAATTTGAGGCTTAGGTTCTGTTTTTGTATAAACTTTATTTTATGATATGCGGATAACTCGAATCTTGAAGTTCTGAATATCGCCGGCTTTTTCACCGGTCGTAGTGCTAAACAACTCACAAGAACCGGTGACTTCGAACTTTGTACCTGCACTTTGGGCAAAATTTTGGATAACTGCTGTACCTATGCAATTAAAAACTGTACCATTATGCTCTAAATACATAATAGCACCGGAGCTTTCATTAAAATTTACTGTTTGATTACTCTGATTCTGAATGCCGGTAGCAACAATCGAAATCCCAATTCTATACATTTCTTCTTCATCCTCATCATTAGAAATAACCATAGTTAGAGTTCCACTTTGTTGGTCATAAGCGGCAGCACCTTCCAATCTGTCGTCTGAAAATGTAATGCTGGCAACTCCATTAATGGTCATTTGAATTTCCATGTACGAATAGTTAAGGTCATCATCCGGGTCATTATCATCTTCATCGGGTAATCTAATTGCTTTGAACGAGGCAGAAGTTACAGTAAAAGTTTCTAATCCATCCGAACTTATGAATTGACCTGAGAAAGTACCTTCGATTGTTTGACCAACAGCACCGTATTTTGTAATGTTGATTTTGCCCTTACCCGGTAATGCACCAAAAAGTAGGTTATCCTTCAAAATAAGAACATCATTATTTGGGTTAAAATCAAAACTACCAGTACTATTTCCTTGGAATGTAATAGCCATTGCAAAAGCAGTCGGGTTTTGATTTCCAATTGGTACATATGATGTAAAGCCTATTTCTGTATTTCCGAACTTAATATCGTAGGCACCAAATCCGAGTTTGAAGGTCAAATCGCCTTTGTCTGATTTAACAACAGCAGAGTTCCCACCAATATTGTTGTTGTCCGTAGGATTTGTCGAGTTCTTACTGCAAGATGCTAAAGCCATTGCAAGTGCTAAAAGAATAATAGAAAGGTACTTCATCTTACAATTTCCTAAAAAGTTTATAAACAAGTTAGGCAAATATAAGAATAATTTTAATTAAGGCAAAGCAAAAAAATCTGTATTTATATTAAATTATCACAGGAGTTAGGGCTAAGGGATATCAAATTTGTGGCAAATATTATTTCTAAAAATCCTTTTTCGTAAAAATTCTCTTTGTGAACAAAATTGGCGATGCAGTCCAAATTAACATTAGTACGATTGAAATGATTAGTCCGAGCGAAGTGCTGAAATAATTTCGGAATACTAAGCCCGTATAGCCAAGCACAGCGGCACTTTCGAAGTTCAGAATGACAGAAACGCGAGCCAAGTCCACCGGGTTGATGATTGTCGTGATGAGTATCATGTTGTCAAGCGGATAATCTTTTAGTAGGATTATCATCGAAAGGATGAGTGCGTCGTAAAGGACCGATGCGAATAGCCACAACACGATTCCAAGCCCGAACCCGATGATTCGATTTTCGTTTTTCAATACGATGAGCAGCGATATGCCCGTAAATATGAATGTTAGAGCGATTCCGCTCATATTGAGCAAGACTAAACTCGATATGCTGTCAACGTATTGCAAGTTGAGCAAAATCGGGATGTTGATTCCGACCATTAGCCCAAGTGACAGTGCCAACGAGATTCCGAAGTAAATTCCATAGATTATACTCTTGCGTTGAATGGGCATTGTGAGCAATAATTCAATGAAATGTTGGGAATTGTAATAATATATTGTTGTATAAACTATTGAAACTAATGGTGTTATATAGATTATAATATTTGAAATACTGATTAGGACTTTCCCGAAGTCATTATCGAGGTAAAAAAGTATTAATCCGAACGCAAGGTAGAATAATAAATACGCCAGCAGCCAACGACTTCTGGTGATATCAGCTATGCTGTATTTGAATATTTTATATATTTCTTTCATATTGATGTGTCAATTGTGATATTGCAATGTCGTAATTTTCGCTTTGTGTGATTGTGTTTAGTTCGTGTATTTGACCATCAAAGAGCGTGTTCCCTTCTACAAGATAAATTAATTTGTCTGCAATATCTATTATTTCAGACAAAATATGCGTGATAATTAAAATACTTTTGCCTTCGTTTTTCTTTTTGATAATTAATTCTTTCAGCGCAAGTCTTGAAACAGGGTCAAGACTGACAGTCGGCTCATCTAAAATTAAATAATCGCTATTAAATCCAAATGCTTGAATCAGATTTATTTTTTGTTTATTCCCACCCGAGAGCGTTTTAAAAGGCTTATTTATATGATTTTCGAGTCTGAAATGTTTGATGTATTCAGTGAAATCTACTTCGCTATTTCGTAATTTCTTGCAAATATTTAAGATTTCATTTCCGGTCAAATTTTCCGGAAAATTCGGCATTTGCGGCATATATCCGATTTTATTCTTGTAATGTACTCCTGCATTGATATTTTCACCATCTAAATAAATCGCGCCGTTATCGGGAAATACAATGCCGAGTATCAGTTTGACTAAAGTAGTCTTCCCCGAACCATTCGGACCGGATAAAATCGTAACTTTGTCAGAATAAATATCCAAATTTGTATTTTTTAGCACATGATTTTTGCCGTAGTGCTTATTTATATTATCTATTTTTATCATATTTATGCGGTGCCATTAATGGTCTATCGTCAACAATGTCCTTCGGTGTTATCGAAGGTAACAATGTTTCTGACAGATTTAGTATTTTAATAAAAAAACTTCTATTCAAAATTAATGTTTCGGAATGATTCTCGACTAAATATGCAAATAAAGTCATCGGACGATGCGGTATATCACTTATTCCGTCGCGATTCAAGTCGAAAATCTTTGCAGAACTCCAGTAATTATTTTCCATTTTATTTCTGAAAGTGCCTTTGTTCGTTGCAAATTCAAATGTATTTGTATAAAAATTGTTAAATGATAAAGTATTATCAAAACAATTTGACAAAAATCGCAATGCCCAAGCATTATTGCGGAAATCATTCTCGCTAATCATGCAACGATTTGTCCCTTCTGCATATATCCCGACTGTGTTTGAAGTGAATACATTCCTATTTATTTCACTGTTTGAAATATCTTTTAGTAATAATCCGTATGATGCCGTCCCGCGATTGAGCGAAAAATTATTATACGACATCGAAATATATTTCGAGTACATTACGGCAACTCCGGCTCCATTGTGATTGAAAGTATTTCTCTCATAATCACAACTATCGGAAAACATAAAATGTAATCCGTAGCGCAAATTATTATGACTATTATTATTCGTAATCCGGCAATTTTTTGAAAACTCTATGTAAATTCCGTCTCGATGTCCGGATAGATTGTTTTTATCGGCTTTCACATTAGTACAATACCATAAGTGAATAGCATTTCCTGATAGAGATTCCTTGACCGAATTGCTTTTTATTGTATTATTGTGTAATTCAATGTTATGGGAACGTTTTATATATATAGCGAAGAATGAGTTTTCGATTTGATTATTTTTCAATTTAATATTACTCGCATTTTCAACTAAAATAGCAGAATTATCTTTGAGCGAGTTATAAGCTATGTTTTTAAGATTGAGTCCGATAATTGAAACATTATCAGCTTTTACGACGAATAATTCTGCTGTATTTTCTGCATCAATTATTGAATTCTTTTCACCAATGATTGTTATTGATTTATCAATCAATATTTTTCGTGATTTGTAGTATCCGCTTTTTATTAAAATTGTATCACCCGTATTTGAATTACTGATGATTTCTGAGATTGTATTCTTTGTTTTGGGTGTAATGGTGTGAACTACGCAGATGGATTCGGCATATACAAAGAGAAAAATTAGGAAATATGATAGCAAGAGCTTCATTCGTAATTATTATTCGGATTAATTAATTCAAATCTTGCTTTGAATAATTCATTGAGCGAATTCCAGTCGTATAATTTCCCGTCTTTCTCAGCGTACATTGCTTCGGCTGTGTTTGCGTCTTCGTATCCGCTCAAAAATGCTCCCATTGGGCTCGGTAAATTATAGCTGATCAAATATGAAGCAATTGTTGCATCAAATAATTCCCCCGGATTGTTTAATGTATTGATTAAATATAATGCGATTTTATCTTTCGTAAAATCATCATCATACATGTAGTCCATCATACATTCAATCGCATCAAATTTATAGACTTTGCCCTTTTGTGTTACCACTTCGGCTCCGAATTTCGGGTCCATTATTGTCATTTTGCAATATTCGCAATTGTCGTGCCCGTAGTTGATTGCTTCAGGCTCAGGCGAACATGCAGCTAATATTACAATCATAATTAATAATATATATTTCATTTTTTATCCTCCAATTCTTCATTTTGGGATTTATTTGCTTTTTTCAACATAAAATATGTGGCACCCATAAATAGGAAGCTCGCGCCGATAAAGTAACTCCCAACGTGTGGCAATGAAGTCGCCTTGAAATTCAATAGATATTGTGAGCCGATTAAAGGTGGTTGATATGTTTGACCCGGCACTTTGATTGGTGCATTCGGGTTAAGGTCATGTCCGTAATCATATTCCCACATGTAAAAATCAACCATGCCGGCAATTCCGATAATTACCAATGTCATCATCCATGTCATTACGATTTTCTTTTTCGCGGAAATTGCGGCTGCAATCCCAAATAATGTCATAAATACAATAATATAGGGGAAATAGGTCAATTCCGGAATTGATTCCGGCTCGATTGATTTCATCCCTACGTAGTGATTCAAAATATTAACGTTTTGCAGAGTATGAGGCGTATCGCCCGATATTTGGTTAATCCAAATATACATGTTGATACCGCCCGGATACTGTGGTGCTTCTAAACCGATTGACCAAATTGGGAATAGGAACGTTGCTAATAAAAGCAACGAACCTACTATCCCAATAATTATACTAAACTTTTTCATTTTATTTATTACTTAATTTTTGTGACTATTATTAGTCGCCGGTCCACCATTTCAAATCAGGATTGCTTCCTGCGGGTGAAACTCTTATATAGCCTTGCATTTCTTGATGCAATGCAGAGCAGAAATCTGTGCAATAGAATGGATATACGCCTACTCTTGTCGGTTCCCAGTACAATGTTCTGGTTTGTCCGGGCATAATCAACAATTCAGCGTTACGAGCTCCCATCACAGAAAATCCGTGAGGAACGTCCCAATCTTGTTCTAAATTGGTTACATGGAAGAATACTTTATCGCCAATTTTGATGCCTTCAATATTATCCGGCACAAAGTGACTGCGAATTGTTGTCATGTAAATACGTACTGTATCTCCTTTACGTACTACTTTTGCATCAGCTTCTTTTTTAGTGACGTGTTCGTGATTATTTTCTTCGATTTTGAAGAATTGTTTCGAGTTAGGAACAATTTTCGAAGCAGGAATTGCCTGTGCATAGTGCGGTTCACCAATCGTTGGGAAATCGAGTAAAAGTTCCATTTTGTTGCCGGATATGTCATATAATTGTGCAGAATGCGCTAATTCGGGTCCTGTAGGCAAATATCTGTCCTTAGTGATTTTATTCAAAGCTATTACATATTTTCCATATGGTTCTCTCGTGTCGCCACCCGGAATCATCAAGTGACCTACTGAATAATAACATGGCACTCTGTCCACGACTGATTTATCGTCCAATTTCCATTTTACGATTTCCGATGAAATAAAGAACGTTGTGTATGCAAACCCTTTGCCGTCAAATTCAGTGTGTAAAGGACCTAAACCGGGTTGCAATACAATACCGTCCAAAACTGACTCGTATTTCAATACAGGAATTCCGTCAACAGTAGCTTCGTAATCTTGTTTTTCGATTGCAGCTATTACTTTGTCGAATGAAAAAACTGACATGTCAGCCGATAATTTCCCGTTGCCAACAATATAATTTCCTGTTGGGTCAACGTCAACACCATGTGGCGATTTCGGCGTCGGAATATAATACACAACTCCCGGGCATTCTTCGGGTGTTAGTATCAATACTTCGTCTTTTTTGTATGAAATTGTTGTTTGTTTGTTTTCATCATATACATTATGATAGTACGATGTTTTCATCACTTTCGCTTTGCCTTGGGCAATGTATTCTTCAGCTTTTTTCCAATTTACAGCCGTGATGAAATCCTTGTCAAGTTGCGATGCGTTTACTTCTTTCAAAGTATTTGTTTGCTCGACGTTGTAGCTTGTGAAAAAGGACCAACCGTGTGATTTGCCTTTGCCGGCAGCTGCCAAATCATAATCAAACCCGGGCATAAGAAGTTGGAATGCAACGCTCATAGTGCCATGAGTGGGCTCTACTTTGATGAATGTAAGTGTACCTTTGAATTTTTCTTTATATTCATTTATAGATACATCTTCTTGTGGTGTAGGGACGCTGAATCTTGTCCCTGCCACAAGATACTCGGTATTTTCAGTAATATAAGGTGATAGGTGGTTACCTCCCGAATTCGGAATTTCAATGATTTCGGCGGTCTCGAACGTTGTCAAATCTATTCTGGCTATTCTGGGAGTGTTATTCCCGTTTATAAACAGCCATCTGCCGTCAGTCACACCGTTTGTCCGCGATAATTGCGGATGGTGAGCATCATCCCAAGGAACAAATCCCCAAGATGTCATCAGCATGTTCTTTGTTTCCTCTGCATAACCGTAGCCTTTTTCAGCATCTTGCGAAAACACCGGAATCACGCGGAACAATCTACCCGAAGGTAATCCATAGACGCTGACTTGTCCGCTGAATCCGCCGGACATGAATGCGTAAAATTCGTCATATTCGCCGGGAGCGACATATACTTTTTCAGCGGCTCCGGATGCTGTCATAGCGCCCGATTGCTTTGATTCGCCGCAAGAAGTCAAAGCTATTGTAAGCATTGCAAATGAAATCAATGCTATCAAATTAATATAATTTCTATTCATACCAAACACTCCTAATTGTTATTTAACAGTTCTGAAATATTCCAAAATCTTTCTTGCTTCGTCTTGTTTTATACCCTGATTTGCCATCGGAGCAGAATATTCTTTGATAAGCTGCTTGGCAATCGGGTCTTTTTTGAGCATTTCCTCAGGATTCAGAATCATATTCATAATCCATTCGGGTGTACGTCTTTCTGTTACACCTTTCAGCATAGGTCCTATGTATTTTGATTCCATCTTATGGCAGGCAGTACATTTGGCATCAAAAATTTCTTTGCCTTCAGCTACCATTGTCTGGTCAATTTCACCTATTGTCACCGTTTTTACCGGTCCGATACCCTTGTTTTGCATCGGGTCGTTAGAAGCAGCATCGTCTCCGCCACCACATTGTACAAAGAACAATGTCGAAGTTGCCGCTACTATTATCAAAGCGTATAATTTAATCCTGTTTTTCATTTAAGTACCTTTTATAAAATTGTTCTAAAATCACAGTACAAATTTATACCCTCAATTTCAATTTTTTTATGACTTCAATCATAAACGGATAAAAAAATCCGCTTAGATGTTTTTTTTATCGAAAAATGTTCTATTTTTGTATGTAGTAAATATTCAGAAGGGTTTTGTTATGTCTATAAGTGTTGATTTGTTGTTGAGCTACGGGGCTATCGAAAGCAAATGCCCTAAAAACCATGAAATCTTTGCCGAAGGCGAAACGGCGAAATGTTTCTACCAAATCAAAAAAGGTATCGTTAAGATGTTCACCTACAACGACCAGGGCAACGAATTGATAATGGGATTCTTTACGGATAACGACAGCTTCGGCGAGCCGGCAATCTTCGGGAAGTTCCCCTATCCGTGCACAGCGGTTTCGGTGATTGATTCTACAATCATGAAAATTGACATAGAAAATTTCAAGGAGCTGATTAAGGACAATTTCGCATTCCACCTCGAATTGGACAAAATCCTCAGCGAGCGAGTCAACTACAAATCCTTTTTGCTTAAGGAAGTGCTAAACGAATCCACAGAACACAAAATTCTGAGCATAATAGACTATTTCAAGCTGAAAAGCATGAAACGATATGACGACGAAGGCAGAATCAAACCCATATACTATATCTTCCCATTCACACGGAACGAATTAGCGGCAATGGTTGGTTTGCGCGTCGAGACAGTTATCCGCCACGTCAGAAAATTGGCAGATTCAGGGCAAATCGTCATAAAAAATCGCAAAATTATGCGGAAGTATTGAGTTCCTGTCAAGTGTTACAAAGACGAAAAAATATACTCTGTAGGGACAGAACAGCGTTCTGTCCAAAACATAACCCATGAATTAATTCGTGGGTAATGATAACGTAGATTTTTCCTTTCCCACGGTTAAAACCGTGGGCTATGTTTTTGGTCAATTTCCCTTTCCCACGGTTAAAACCGTGGGCTATGTTTGTTCTGTCAGTTGTTACAAACCCCAAACCCCAAACCCCAAACCCCAAACCCCAAACCCCAAAACCCTAACCCCTTACTCTTGCGTCCGCAAATATTCGAGCAAATTGCGAACGTCACTTTCCGTCAAATCGCCAACTGCCATTGTAGCGGCTCTTTTTCGCTTTAATTCTATTGCTATAGGGTCTTTTTGAAGCATCTCCGATGTATTCATGACCAAGTTCATAATCCATTCCGGAGAGCGCCTGTTTGTAATACCTCTCAATGCGGGACCGATATGGTCGGCATCTAATCGGTGGCACATTTGGCAAATTTGCTTGAAAGTCTTCTCGCCTTCTTCTGCCATTGCGGGATTGATGTCACCCAATGTAACTGATGATATCGGTCCAATACCCTTGTTTTCCATCGGGTCAGCGTCAGGAGCATCGCTGCCACAGGAAATTACAAAGCTTACAAAAGCTAACGAGGCTAAAATTTTAAAGAGATTTTTCATATTCACTCAGCACTAAGTTAAAAAGTCAAATATAAGTGCTTTAGATAAGACTATAAAATCTGATATGAATGGTTTTGTAGTTGGGGAGTAGTGAATTACCTCCACATAACAAAAAAGCTGCCCATTCGAGCAGCTTTCATGATATATTTTGTGACTTGTGTGTTTATGCACTCTTGAGAGCGTCGGCACCACCGATGATTTCGAGTATCTCTTTTGTGATGTCGGCTTGGCGGGCTTTGTTGTATTGCAACTCGAGGAATGTAATCATCCTAATTCACTACTGCTTTGAACGCTTCTTCGCACATGTCATCAGATTTTACGTTTGAGTTGGATGTATTTACTTCAAAAATTAATTTTCCTTTGTAATCAATTATAGCAAAGTCCGTTGAAGCATTTATTTTCAATTGCTTTTTCAATTCATTATCATCTCTTGCAAGTGGACCGTCCCAACTAATTCTGCTTGAAACTTGCTTCAGCTCTTTTTCGCGATTTACTTTCACCATTGCTATAGGTTTGAATTTACGGTAGTGCACACGCTGGCTGACGCATTGAATCAACCACTGGGGAATGATTTCACATTTGACGCAATTCCCCGGGTCAATAAATACTACAACCATATATTCATACTTTTGCAAATTGCATTTTGATTTCAACTTTTCGAAATTATTTTGCGAGAACGCACTAATAAAGGTCAATCCTACAAATAACGATATGATAGATATCAGTCTCATTTCACTTCTACCCATTTGCAATAGTTAAGATAATAATTATCATCATCGCCGGTAACAACAAGAACCTCACTTTCATTAAATGGATTAGCGGCTACTCCATGTACTTGTTTATTTGGGAAATATTCCATATTATACCTAAATTGTTTTTTCAAAATACCCTTCTTTTCATAAACTTGAATCAAATTTGTGGCACTATGTTTATTACCGTCACGTTTTGGGAATCTTGTATAGACGAGTAAATTATTATCCTTTGTCACACTAATATTTTCTATAGTAAAATTCAACATTTTAGCTTTTGTTAAATAGTCGTTTACAGAACTGAAATTAACATAGAACTCATCATTATTTACTTCAAATTGGAGCGGAAATTGATAAAGAGTATGGTAGTTATATATAGTATCATTAATTGGGAATACATACCATAATTCCTTATTATCATCTACGATCATTTGTGGATATGAGAAATTTTGAAATACTTTATATTTTATGTTTTTATTAGGCAAAATTGCTCCATACGATTTTTCATTACTATTCTTATCAATCTCTGCAATTGTATAGAACTTGATATTCTTGGGGTCTTCTTTGCTATAAATAGGATGATAACTCGGGAAAGTATGCATATATATCAATAAATTATTTAATTCATCAGAGGAGGTTGTGATTTCAGTACTCATTTTAACATATCTTATAGAATCAATTGAATAATTTACAAGGGGTATATAGTCATTTGACTTCAAATCCTCATCAAAAATAATAATTAAAGGACTATAAGCTTGAATATATTTTGACTCGCCACTTGATGAATCAATTGCAATTATTTGTAGCTTAACACATGCAGAATAGCTATTAAGAGCAGGATTATAAATAAAAGTCTCAATACTATGCTTATAGCTTTTAATAAATCTCGTCCACACATTCTCATCAATATCGCCATGTAATTCATATTGTTGTTTAATTAACCTTTCGCTATTTAAAATATCAAAACCCATTCTTACTAAATCATGGTCGTGAGTTATTACAGCTAAAAAAGTATCAATCAATTTCCAATCAGGTATATATTGCCAAAGGAGTTTGCCCGTTGTATCGTATAATTTGCAACTACCGTCTTTGCTACTAACTATACTTATCGTACCATTCTCAAATGCTTTGAATTTTGCGATATCTGTGATTAACTGATTATCTTCTTCTTGAAGCACATATTGCTTGTCAAGACTTAAGGTAAAGTTATTTTTAGTAGATTCTTCTGAATTACAAGCTATTGTAAAAAAAAAGAATGATACAAATAATAAATATTTCATTTTGAACTCCAGAATTTAAATAAACCAATCACATTTTAAAACTAATTATCAAAATGTGATTGGTTGAATAGAATAAATTAACATCTTAATTTGATGATATCATATCAACTCGACCACCTGGCCCGGTTTGAATTGGGTCAACAAATAAATCATTACCATTTATAGACCAACAAGTCCACGCAGGATCATTATCGCAACTTATTGATACACTGATAACTTCACCCCCTGGACCATAAGTAACTGTATGTCCTGAATGTCTTCCTGGCCCTGAAGATGCACCAGTAGATGATGTCCAGCCTGTAGGTGAATAATAAATGGCACCTTGTATGCCAATATTTGCAAACAAAAATGCTATTACGAAAATTGCTGCTATTATCTTTTTCATTATAGTACCCTTTTTAAAATTTACATATTTAGTTAAAAAAATACAATAGATTTCACTATTTCGACGCGGTGGGTATTCATTTCACCCCCAAAGCTCCCCGTGCTCCGGGTGTTCATTGCGCAATCATATCCGACCTCTCTCAACAGTGAGTGAATACGATTTATGGTATTTCAATGAACTTGAATGTACTTGTTGATTTTTGTTTTGGCATGTTTGGTCTGATGCTTGTGGATAAGTTTTGAGCAATATGATACAGAAAGACTTTCGTGTCTCGTCATTCCTCTGTACCTCTGTACCTCTGTACCTCTGTACCTCTGTACCTCTGTACCTCTGTAGAAATACCTATTTTACAAATTTTCAACATCAATTGCCTTTATTGTATGTTTGTACAATGCTAACGTAATAAAGCTTTTCGTCATTTCCAAATAAAAATTGAAAATATTTTCCCCAAAAATTTCAATCACTTTGTTGCAAAGTCGTAAGAAGCTGCGTCATTCTGAGCGAAGCGAAGAATCAAGATTTGATTTTGTCCCGTCAGTTGTTATAATTGATAGTAGGGATGAATCTGAATTATAGTCGTCTTTTGTAATAATTAACGATACACTAACTTTGTAACAACTGACGGGACGAGTAAACCTCCAAATAAAAATTGAAAATATTTTTAAAATTCTTGAATTCCCCTCTTGAGGGGTGTCTGCGCAGCAGACGGGGTGATTGCATTAAAATCTTCACCCACGAATAAATTCATGGGCTATGTTTATATCACTCCCAAACACATCCCCCAAAAAAAAGCTGCCCATTCGAGCAGCTTTCATGATATTTTTTGTGACTTGTGTGTTTATGCACTCTTGAGAGCGTCGGCACCACCGATGATTTCGAGCATCTCTTTTGTGATGTCGGCTTGGCGGGCTTTGTTGTATTGCAACTCGAGGAATGTAATCAATTCCTTGGCGTTGCGAGTCGCATTGTCCATAGCTATTCTGCGTGCGGCTTGCTCTGCGGCGTTGGATTCGAGTAGGGCGCTCCAAATTTTGATGTCCACAAGCTTTGGCAGCAAATCATCTATGATTGCCTCTTTCGATGGCTCGAAAATGTAATCAACCGATGTTTTGGATTTGGTGCTTGTTGTAATATTTTCGATTGGCAAAATGTTTCTGATTGAAGGTGCTTGCCTCATGACGTTGATGAATTCATTAGTCACAACCACTACTTTGTCATAAGTCCCTTCGATAAATTTACCTGCGAAGACATCCACAATTTGTCGTGTGTGCTCAAAATTTAATTGAGCGAAAATCCCTTGAAATTCGGCTATTACGTTGTAGTTGCGCTTTTTGAGAAATGATATGCCTTTTCTGCCGATTGCTACAAAATGGATGACCGCTCCCGGGTATTGCTTTTTCAGTTCTTCGGAATGGCGAATAGCTTCTTTGAGCAAATTAGTGTTGAAACTACCGCATAGACCGCGGTCGGAAGTCACAACGACGAGTGCGATATTTTTGATTTCGTTCGTTTTTCTGAGCAAGGGATGCGTGTAATCATCCGATAGCGAGGAGACAAGATTGGACAATATGAAGTCAATTTTGCGAAAATAGGGGCGAGCCGATTCGATTGAGGTTTGGGCACGCTTCAATTTTGCAGTCGCAACCATTTTCATCGCCGAAGTGATTTTCGATGTACTTTTGACACCTTGAATCCGTTGTCTAATATCTCTTAAAGTAGCCATAATATTTCGTCGTTATTTTGCTTAATATATTTTTTGATTTTTTTCCAAGTAACTATTCACGTAATCCGCAACGCTTTCCTCGAGTGATTTGAATTTATAGTTCAAGCCCGATTCGGCTAATTTACTCATATCTGCTTCAGTATAATTTTGGTACTGATTGGCAATTGATTCGGGCATGTCAACGTATTCGATGTCGGGCTTAATTCCCAGAGATGCAAAAACTGCATTTGCCAAATCATTCCAACTGCGAGATTGACCCGTTCCCAAATTGTAAATCCCCGAAAAACTATTATTTAAGTACATTTGCCAAACAACTTCGACAACGTCTTTAACGTAAACGAAGTCGCGTTTTTGTCCACCATTGGCAAATTCGGACGTATTCGATTTGAACAAGCTAACTTTTCCGGTCTCTTTGATTTGCTTATATGATTTGAATACCATGCTTGCCATTCCGGCTTTGTGATATTCGTTCGGACCAAACACGTTGAAAAATTTAATCCCCGTGAAAGTTTTGTCCAAACCCGAATCAATCACCCAATTATCAAAGAGTTGTTTAGAAAATCCATAGCAATTCAAAGGCATTAATCCGTCAAAATTCTTATCCGAATAACCCAAACTTCCGTCGCCATAAGTTGCAGCACTACTTGCGTAAATGAACTTAATATGATTTCGGTCAGCGTACTCGGCAAGGTCTATGCTGTAAGCCAAATTATTATCTAATAAATACTCAGCATCAATTTCCGTGGTTGACGAGCATGCACCGAAATGAATAATTGCGTTAATTCCTGCGGCAAATTCTCTTTGTTTCAACTTCTGGCGGAATTCGCTCTTGTTGTAATAATACTTGAACTTTTTACCCAACAAGTTTTTCCATTTTTCATGTGTCCCTAGATTATCAACGACGAGGATATCTTTGATACCCTCATCGTTAAGTTTTCTCAAAAAACATGAACCTATGAAACCGGCTCCGCCTGTAAGGACTAACATATTATTTTTTCAAACTTTTCATGAAAGTCGAATTAAAGCTCTTAATCAAATCGTTAAGCCGCTTCTTAATATCGTCAGTAAGTTCGTTTTTATCCAAAATTTCTACTAACAAATCTGCATGTAAATTATCAAAATATTCGTAGTATTCTTTTTCGTAGCGTTTGATTTCAGTCAAAGGTATATCGTCCAAGAAACTGTTTGTAGCGGCATAAATCAACACAATTTGCTTTTCAACCGGTATCGGGTGGAACTGTGGTTGTTTCAAGATTTCTGTCAACAATCCGCCACGTTTCAATTTGGCTTGAGTTGATTTGTCCAAATCCGAACCGAATTTTGCAAATGCTTCCAATTCGCGGAACATCGCCAATTCGAGTTTCAACGGTCCTGCAATCTTTTTCATAGCTTTGATTTGAGCGGCACCACCCACACGAGATACCGAGATACCAACGTTCAATGCGGGTCGTACACCTGCGTTGAACAAGTTTGGTTCGAGATAAATCTGACCATCTGTGATTGAAATCACGTTTGTCGGGATATATGCCGATACGTCGCCTGCCTGAGTTTCTATAACCGGCAATGCAGTCAGCGAACCGCCACCTTGACTATCGTGTAATTTTGCAGCACGCTCTAACAAACGGCTATGAAGATAGAATACGTCACCCGGATATGCTTCGCGTCCCGGTGGGCGTCTGAGCAACAATGAAACTTGACGGTAAGCCGCAGCTTGTTTCGACAAGTCATCATAAACGATAAGTGCATCCATACCGTTGTCGCGGAAATATTCACCCATCGAGCATCCGCAGAAAGGTGCAATGAACTGAAGTGGTGCGGGGTCGGAGGCATTCGCAGTTACGATGATAGTATATTCCATCGCTCCGTATTCTTCGAGATACGACAATACGTTTGCTACTGTAGAGCCTTTTTGACCGATTGCAACATAAATACAGAAAACGGGTTTGATACCGCGTGCTTTGGCATCTTCGGAGTGAGTATATTTTTGGCTGATGATTGTGTCGAGTGCCACAATTGTCTTACCTGTTTGGCGGTCACCAATTATCAACTCACGTTGACCTCTACCGATTGGAATCAATGCGTCAATAGCCTTGATACCTGTCTGAAGCGGTACATTAACGGGTTGACGATACATTACACCCAATGCTTTTCTTTCAATCGGGTAAAATTGTTTTGTATCAATCGGACCTTTGCCGTCAATTGGAATGCCGAGAGGATTGACCACTCTGCCCAATAATTCTGTACCGATTGGCACTGAAGCCACACGGTTTGTACGGCGAACAGTATCGCCTTCTTTTACTAAATTGTCATCGCCAAATAATATGACGCCGACGTTGTCTTCTTCCAAATTAAGTACCATACCGTACACATCATTCGGAAATTCGACAAGCTCCGCCGCCATTACGTTTCTCAATCCGTAAACGCGAGCTACACCGTCACCAATTTGAAGCACCGTCCCGACTTCGTAGATATCGGTTTCGTTTTCGAATCCTGATAACTGTCGTCTTAATATTGCTGATATTTCATCCGGACGAACATCTGCCATTGTAAAACCTTTATAATAATTTTAATTTTTAATTGATTTCAACATCAAGAGTTTCTTTTAGTCTAACTCGTAAATTTTCTAATTTATTGCTAATCGAAGCATCAAATACTTTGTCGGCAATTCGCACCATAATTCCACCTTTGATAGACGGATTGATTACAAATGTCGGTTTTATTTTTTTCGCGGTAGATTTGGTAAGCGCTGCCAATACATTTAGTTTGGTTGCTTCGTCCATTTCTCGTGCAGTAGTTATAGTTGCTTCGACAATATTATTTTCGAGATTGTAAATAATCTCAAACTGTCTGATTATACTAAGAATTAGCCATTCACGCTGCTTGTGAGCCAATAATTTGATGAATTCTAAGGTAGTATTGCCAATTTGGTTCGTGAATAATTCATCAAAAATTGCTTCTTTTTTGCGATGATTGATTACCGGGCTTTTGATAAAGCTCAATAATTCCGAATTAGATGAAATTGTTCGCTGAACATTCAACATATCGGCATAAACTTTTTCTACCGAATCGAATTGAACAGCGATTCCGTATAATGCTTTGGCATATCTGCTGGAAACTTTTTGTTCAACCATGATTAATTATTCGGCAATTTATCAATGAAATCATTAATTAGCTTTTTGTCCTTTGCTCCATCCAATTTTTCCATCAAAATTTGCTCGGTTGCTTGGACAACAAGGTCGGCGACTTCTGAACGCAATTGCACAAGTGCCGCTTCCTTAGTTCTTTCAATTTCTTTCAGAGCATCTTGAATTTTCGCTTTTTTCACAGCTTCAGCCTCATCAGTAGCTTTTTTAATATGCAATTCGGCTTGTTCTCTGCCTTTTGCAATCATTTCAGCAACTTGAGCTTGCGTATTATCTAACTTTTCTTGGCTCTCTACGAGCAATTTCATTGCATTTTTGTTGGCTGTATCGGCGCTATCAATAGCGTGTTGGATTGATTCTTCTCTTGCTTTTATAGCATTGATAATGCCTTTGCCACCAAATTTGATAAGCAAGAACAAGAAAATACCAAAGTTAATAACAGTCCAAAAAACTAAACCGTGAGGTATATTTAAAATGGAATCCATATTTCCTCAATAATGAATTAAATAATAAAAATGATACATATTCTATAAAAAACAGAGTATGGAACGGAATAATGATTATTCCGCTCCAACTCGAAAAAACTCAATCGTTATTACTTAATTGCAAGCAATAAGCAAATAACGGCAGCGAACATCGCGATACCTTCGATAAGAGCGGCGGCAATAATCATGGTTGTCCTGATATCACCTGCAGCTTCGGGTTGTCTGCCCGATGCTTCTAAGGCTGATGAAGCCAATCTGCCAATGCCCATACCGGCACCGATTACTGTTAAGCCTGCTCCAAGACCGGCGGCTAAAAATGCTAATGAATTTGCGTCCATTTCAAATCTCCAATTTTTTTAGAATGATATATCAAATAAATTTTAATTAATGTGCATGACTTTCAGCTCCATGCTCGTGAGCATGGTCGCCAATTGCTAATCCTACAAATATTGCCGTCAACATAGTAAACAAATAGGCTTGGATTGTTGCTACCAACAATTCGAGTGCATATATAAATAATGAAAACGCGGTTATTGCCGGCGATAATGCCAATGTCTTGAAAAAGAATAAAATCCCTAATAGCGAAAGCAAAATTACGTGTCCCGCTGTCATATTTGCAAAAAGACGAATTGTGAGAGCGAAAGGCTTAATGAACAAACCTACTACTTCAATGGGTACCATTATGAATCCAAGCCACCAAGGAGCTCCGCCCAATAAATGCTTGAACCATGCTCCGACTCCTGAAACCTTCATGGCTGTTATATTGATTACAAGAAACGAGATAATTGCCAATCCTCCTGTTGTAGCTATGGCTCCGGTTGCTGTATGGGCGCCCGGAATCAATCCCATTAAGTTCATAGTCCAAATGAAAAAAAATAGGGCTATGAAATAGGGGAGTAGGAAATCTGATACTGCTACCGAAGGAATGTTCGGACGTACCATTTGGTCGCGTACATATAGGATTATTGATTCTACTGCATTTTGAAATCCTGATGGGGCTTTGCCGGGGCGCTTTTTGTATCCTACAATTGCTTTGCGGAATATTGCAACACAGATTAATATTGCGAGCCATTGGAATATTACAAAGTTTGTAATAGACAAATCCCAAGCTGGGGCAAGCCCTGTCTCATTATTGACTATTGATTTGTGACCTTTGTGTTCGGTCACTGTATATAAACCTGATTCTTTTACTGCTTTGGTATTTTTGAAGAAATGAAATCCGTTATCAATATAAATTTTAGGGAGGTCTGTGATTTTATAAGCACCTATGTATAATGCATCGTGGTCGTTTAACTTCCCAAGCAATTGCATGAAAATCGAACCTTCTTGCTCTTCATGCCCTTGTTTGCTATCAGTATGTGAATGATCGTGCTCTTGAAGTTCTAATTCGTTAGATGAATTTTTGGTATCTATCAAATCCAACTTTGTGTTGGAGTTATTTTGACTCATGCAGAAATCCTTTGTTTATCATTCATTTGAATTTTATCACGCTAAAACGTTTGTTGATATATAATATTTCACTTAACAAAGCCACAAAATGACTCACTACAAAACTTACTGCGAAAACAATTTGGTCGAATCCGCTGAACTTGATTATAGCTACGACAATAACAACCGAAATCAAGAATTTTATTGCCAACAAACCAAAAAATTTATTGACAAAATCCTTCCAATTTTGCTTCATCATAATCCTTTCGAGCCTTTTGATTACAATCAGAGCCCCGACAGCATTTATGACAACTGACGTAAGTATAGCTAATAATGTCAAAGAGTTTTCTTGTCCTTAATGTCTTTACTTTTTTTACCTTCGGAATTTATCAATGCTACAGTTTTAAACAACTTGTACATACTGACAATGAAACCGAACAGACCTAGTATCAGAGTCCACAAAGGGCTTGTTCCATACTTTTGGTCGAGCCAATAATGACCTATCAACACACCAAAAGCCGCCGGCAAGAAGGTCTCCAAACCAATAGTAATAAACCTTCCTGATTGCGACCAATTTCTTGGTTTAGTTGAATTAATGTCATTTTTAATTTCAAAATACCGAAAATATTAAAGTTCAAAAATAATACTTTTATACAAGACTAACAAGATATTTTGTCATGAATTTATTTTAATATGACATAATTGTATCTAAAAGCCGTATTCAAACAAGTTTTTAATTACATCTTCGGTGAAAATATTTTCTGATTCGCCGTACCATTTGCCGTCTGGTATCAAAATAAGCGAACCGTAAGTAGACGGGTCATATGGAATGAAAGCGGATGTTGCTATTTCGGTCTTTTCTTCGGGGCGGTATTCATTGTCATAATCAATGACTACAAATGTGCATCCGATTTCATAAAATTCATCATCTATTGGGTTGCTTTCATACCCAAACAAAGTGAATGGAATTCTAAACTTCAAAACATAACCCAAACTGTCGTCCAAATAATTTGAGACTGCTTTAATCAATTTTGCATCTTCCTTTTGGATATCAGTCAATTCATCATTAGTAGATACTTTTACATATGGGTCTTTGTCTAAGAAATTTCCCGGAAAGACACTAATTTTATACAATCCTTTTATAGATTGAGTTCGGAATTTCACTTTATTCCCGTTTCTTTCAGTGAATCTATCAAATGTCGGGTTAGAATTTATGTCGAACCAAATATCCAAATAATCACTTATGCAGGTATCACAACTTTGAGTTACAATTGCATCGTCAATTACTTCGACTGTAAAATACAAATATTCATCATCGAATGCTGAAGTCACTTTGAATGAGCAATCTTTTTCACCTTTCCAATCATATGCACCTTCGTGAACGAAATCGGTATAATTTGCGAAAGTGTCCCCGAAATAACCTTTGTAAACAGTTCTGCCACGTCTGTAGGTCGGGATACTCAAGAAATCTCTGTAAAACAGTTCTTTTCCGCTTCGAGTGTTGATATATTTTTCACTACCACGTAAAGTCTTGTAGTTTCGGACACTTTCATGAGTCAAATCGCCTACACGCCCTGTATTAAATACTTCACCAAGCAAAATCGAGCCGTTATCATATGTATAACCGTCCATTTTCCAGTGATTTTCCTCAAATTTCTTTGTTACAAAGCAAATATTATTTCTGATTACCACCCCAATTTCGAGTGGTAATTCCACAAATTGATACTTGTGGTGAGCGACTCGTCGCATAAATCCATCAATATCAACAAATAAATAAACCTGCATATTTCGCGACCTATCGCCGGCAAGTCTTAGAGTAATTCCAAGGTCTGCATGGTCATCGCCCGAAAAATCGCCAATATCATAGCCCCAAATGAAATAATCTATTCCTTGCGGCAATTGCTTATAGACGTCATCAATAAGCAACTTATCAAAATAAGGCTCCAATCGTTGGGCAAGCTCGGAAAACTTAAGACCGGATTGGCTATAAGATATAGATGTGTTAAACAAGAAAAGTGCAATAAAAAAAACAAAATACTTTGCTAAACTGTTTATTTTCATCACTTGCATACCATTATTGATTTAAATTATATATTGACTTTTTGATTTCACTTAGTCCTGATGCAATTCGTGCTCCGAATTGTGATACTACTTTTGCTCCGGCTGCGGATGCCAAATTACCTGCTATCCTCAATGAATTTGTATCAATCAATCCATACATAAATGCTCCGGCGAATACATCGCCTGCACCTGTAGTATCTTTTAGAGTTGCCGGGTAAGCAGCTATATGTTGTTTTTTGCGATTCCAAAGTATTTGACTTCCCTTAGAACCCATTGTAATGACTACATTTTGGCTTCTGTCCGCAAAAAAGTCCATTGCTTCATCAATAGTTGCTTTACCTGTAAATGATAAAGCTTCGGCTTCGTTACAAAACACTAATTCGCTCTCATTGACAACGCGGTCAAGATTCGCTTTGAAATTATCGGTAATAAATGTGTCCGAAAAGGTGACTGCAACTTTTGTATGATGGAGCCTCGCATATTCCGTAGCCCTGAAAACGGCTTTAGTGCCCGAAGGATTAGAAAATTTATACCCTTCGATATAAAGCCATTCGGAGCGTTTGATTAATTCTTCATCAATATTTGCTTCTGTGAATAGTGCAGTGGCTGCAAGAGATGTGTGCATTGTGCGTTCCGAATCCGGAGTTATCAGCACAACGCATGTTCCGGTGGCTGTTTTCGCAATAGTTTGAGCACTCAATACTATGCCTAATTTCTTAAATTCTTCTGCATAAAATCTCCCAAATTCATCATCGCCCAGTACAGTTTTATATGCTGCTTTGCCACCAAGCTGTCTAAATGCTATTATTGTATTTGCTGCCGAGCCACCGCTACAGCGATTCATGGGTTTGTTTGCAAATGATTTCAAAATATCGGATTGCACCACTTCATCTACAAGTCTCATCTCGCTACGACGAAGCCCAAGTTTTGCAAATTCAGCATCGCTAAGTTCATATTGCAAATCCACTAATCCATTACCAAGCCCGAGAAGTTGAATATCTTTCATCTTTTAATCTTTTTCCTTATTTAAAGCTAAATTTACGATTTTTTCGCAGAGTTCGGGGAATTCTATGCCGATTTCCTTTGCAGCCATAGGTACTAAACTTTTAGACGTAAAGCCGGGAATTGTATTTAATTCCAAACACCATGGCTGACCTTCGTCGTCTAATCGGAAATCCACTCGAGCAAATCCGTCACATCCCAATACATTATAAACTATTGTTGCCATTGTCGAAGTGAATTCGGCTATATCATCAGTCAAATCTGCAGGGCATATATATTCCGTCTTGCCTTTGGTATATTTATGTTCATAATCATAAAATCCGTCGTGAGTTATGATTTCGATAATCGGCAATGCTTCACCACCAATTATCCCGACAGTTAATTCACGTCCTTCTATATATTTTTCGACCAACACAGGGTCAGAATATTTATTAGCTAATACAATTGCATTGTGAATATCGTCCAGATTGCCATTGTCAATTATTGTCAACCCGATTGTAGAGCCTTGGTCGTTGGGTTTGATAACCAATTCTTTGCCCAATGATGAACGCAAATCCTTATAAACTTCCAGATTATCAATATCTTTTTTATGAACCATCTCCCATTGCGGAGTAAGAACACCCGCGGAAGCAAACATGATTTTCGATGCGGCTTTATCACTCGAAAGGGCACTCGCTTTGACTTTGCTTCCTGTATAGGGAATACCTCGTAACTCAAGAAGTGATTGGATTAGCCCATCCTCGCCATATTTTCCGTGCAAAACTATGAATGCAACATCAATGGAGTCGAATACATCGGACGCTATACAATCTATATATGCACGTTTTTCGAATTGCTTTAGGTCTTCAATATCATGAAATTTTTCAATATCGGCTATTTGCTCTTCGCTGCGAACCAAAAAATCGGCTCCATAAGCAGGGTCAACCGGCACAACTTCGTAATCTAAAGAACGTAATGCCTCGATAACCGCTTTACCACCTGCGATTGCAACATTTCTTTCAGTTGAGATTCCACCATAAACAACAGCTATTTTCATTTATTTTCCAGAATTTAGTAAATATTCGTCATATAATTTTCTTAAGAATCTTACATCATCCCATACGAATTGTTTCCAAGCCGGATTTCTGAGCAATGCAGCAGGATGATATGTTGTTATCATTTTTATATTGTGATAATCCAAAACTTTTCCGCGAATTTCGGACATCTTATGCGTTTTTTTGAGCAATGTGTCAACCGAAGTCAGTCCCAACGATAGTATGAAAGCAGGTTTTATCAAATCAATCTGCTTTTTCAAATATGGTTCGCATTTGTCAACTTCCTCTTTGACCGGTCTGCGGTTGCTCGGAGGACGACATTTGATGATATTTGCTATAAAGACTTCTTCGCGACTCAGATTGATTGATTCGAGAATTTTTGTCAGCAGCTGACCTGCACGTCCTACAAATGGTTTACCCTGTTCGTCTTCATCTGCTCCCGGAGCTTCGCCAATCACCATTATATCTGCATTTGGATTACCCGTGCCGAATACAAATTTGATTCGCGTTTCCCCAAGCGGACACTCGAGGCAGGTGTTGATTTGAGAATCAAGCTCGTCCAATGTAGTCGCTGATTTCCAATTGCTCTCAGTACTCAATCTTTTTCCTTGCACTTTTTGCGGCGGCGTGTCTTGTATCTTCGGTTTGATTATTTCTTCCTCTTTCAAAATTTCCTTTTGTGCTAACTTCGTTTCAGTCGCTTTGAATTCGATTCCGACATTATTATCAAGCAATAATCCGTTGCCGTAAAGCTCGGCATTGAATTTCATATACTCGATAAGTCCGTTTTTTATGTTTGATTTCATATATGCTACCTGTCAACTATACAAAAGTAAGAAAAATGAACGACTTAAATTTAGACAATAAATCGAAACCAAAAACACGGTTTATTCATAAAATGATATTATTTTTGTATTTAGTATTGTTTAATCTGAACAAAATGTAAATTAAATGGAGAAAAGCCATGGAGATTAAGTCATTAAATAGCTTTGTTGATATAGCCAAAAGTAAAGTCAAGAAGAATCTTGTAGTAGCTGCAGCAGAAGATGAACATGTATTAGGTGCAGTCAAAGACGCTGCTGCAAATGATATAATAGAACCAATCTTCGTTGGAAACAAACAAAAAATAGATGCTATTGCTGCAAAAATCCAATTTGATATTTCAAAATTTGAACTAATCGAAGAAAGCAATCCCGCAACGTCGGCTCAAATTGCTGTCAAACAAATAATTGACGGGCACGCACAGATTTTGATGAAAGGATTGGTTGGTACTGCTGATTTTTTGAGGGCAATTCTTCAAAAAGATAGCGGTTTGCGAAAAGGAGATTTGTTGTCTCATATCGGCTTTTTCGAAGTCCCGACTTATCATAAAATCATTGCTCTGACCGATGCAGCACAAAACATCGCTCCCGATTTCAACGAAAAGGTAGCAATACTTAAAAATTCTCTCGATATGTTCAAGCATCTCGGCTATGAGTGTCCCAAAGTTGCCTGCCTCGCAGCAATCGAAGGTGTAAACCCGAAAATGCCATCAACTATGGAGGCTGCAGCATTGACTCAGATGAATCGCCGAAATCAAATCGCAGGATGTATCATAGACGGTCCTTTGGCATTCGATAATGCCGTTTCCAAATTATCTGCTGAGCATAAAGGAATCGAAAGTGAAGTTGCCGGCGATGCAGACTTGCTTTTTGCTCCCAATATAGAGGTCGCAAATGTTTTATATAAATCGTTCACATATTTTGCAAATGCAACGGTCGCTGCTATTATCCTCGGAGCATCCGTTCCGGTAGTGCTAACTTCGCGTTCCGATTCTGACAAGAGCAAACTAATGTCTATTGCATTGGCGGCATGTTATTAAAATTTTATCCAACAGGAAAATGAATCATGAAATTACTTGCTATTAACCCCGGTTCGACTTCAACGAAAATCGGTGTTTACGAAGATTTAAACTTATTATTCGATAAAACCTTGCGTCATAGTGTCGAAGATTTGGATATTTTCCCATCTATAATAGACCAATATGACTTTCGCAAAAATGTGATTATCGAGGCTTTGAAAGAAAATAATATTGATATTAAAGAAATTGATGCCTTTGTTGGTCGTGGTGGTTTAGTCAAACCAATTCCCGGCGGAGTTTATCGTACCAGCACAGCGTTGTTGGAGGACTTGAAAAAAGGAATTCTCGGTGAGCACGCTTCCAATTTAGGTGGAATTTTGGCTTATGAATTAGCTCGGACTGTCGGCAAACAAACAAATTCCTTCATCGTTGACCCTGTAGTTGTTGATGAATTGGACGATATTGCTCGCTATTCAGGACGTCCCGAAATGCCGAGAGTAAGCATCTTTCACGCCTTGAACCAAAAAGCTGTTGCAAGACGTTTTGCTCGCGAACGCGGCAAAAAATACGAGGATTTCAACTTAATTGTGGTTCATCTCGGTGGTGGTATCACAGTTGGTGCTCATAAGAACGGACGAGTTATTGATGTGAACAATGGTCTCGACGGCGAAGGACCATTCTCGCCCGAAAGAGCTGGTAGCCTTCCTGTTGGGACACTCACAAAAATCTGTTTTTCCGGGAAATATCAATTGCACCAAGTTAAAAAGATGATTACCGGACAAGGTGGAATCGTGTCTTATCTTGGCACAAATAATTGCATGGAAGTAGAGGAGAAAATCGAAAAAGGTGACCAAAAGGCAAAGATGGTTTACTTAGCGATGGCATATCAAATTTCTAAAGAAATCGGCTCACTCGCTACAGTTCTCGAAGGCAAAATTGATGCGATTATTCTCACAGGTGGTGTTGCTTATTCCGAATTGCTCACGAAGTGGATTCGCAAAAGAGTTGCATTTTTGGCTCCTGTTTTCGTTTATCCCGGCGAAGATGAATTGCAAGCTTTAGCCGAAGGTGTATATTTCGCCATAAACGGTGAAATTGAAATCAAGGAGTATATTTAAAAAAATTATACTATTCTATAACTCACGGTTAAAACCATGGGCTATGTTTATTTCTAATTTTAGGGCTATTTTACACTTATATACAACAACGATTCGCTGATGCATTTGTAGTTAAGCAAATATATAGAGCAGCCGTATTTCTCAGTTGGTCTATATTTGTATTGAGTATCAATTATGTAATTGCAAAACGTATGAGTTTGAAATCGGTTTTTGAGAGCAGAGTAGCACAGAATAGAAAATGATATTGCTATTTGGAATTTTTTTTATATTGTTTAATTTGCAATTATAACAAATTTGTAAATTTATACTAGAGGTACTATAAAAAATGTTCATAAGTATTTCATTGCTTTAGCTATATTAGTAGCAATATTTCATATAAGGAGTTTTGGGCAAAACCCTCCTCGTTTACCGGATTATAATACTTTGACATCCAAAATAAGTATTGAAATCGAATTGGCAGACATTACCGATGACAAAAATTTAGTGATTGACAAAGACATCGCCGCAAATATTTACTTTCCCGAGTATGGTATATATACGACTGGTGAAATGATTCTCGGTCAGGGTTGCCAAATTACATAATCCAAGCCGATACTCTCGTTTATCCTAATAATAAATACCCTAAATGCCTTATAATGTTTTAGAATATTCAAAATCTTACTTATTCTATAAATGAACTCGATATTTAATCGGGTTTTTTATTTTCCCTATAATCTACACAAAATCAAGCTTAATTGAAGTTTCGTTAAATTCGAAACTTTAAAATGTCAAAATACATACCAAAATGAGTGATAAGTATAACAAAAAAAATTAATTATGTAAAATACACTATGATATTAAACATATCTTTGCAACGCAAATGAATCCGTTTGAACAGATTCATAAAAACACTATCAAATTGATAGTAGTTCAAATTTAATTTTAAGGGATAATGATTATGATAATGACAAATAACTTAGGTTTAGCGGGGATACGTACAAAATTATTACGCTTTATGGGTACATTGATAATTTTAGTAATAACCGGAAGTTCGATAGCAACTTCGATACCTGCATTGAACCTTCGTTCTTTAGAAGATTTCGTGATTTTGGCAGGTTCAACAGTTACAGGCATTCCACCGGTTGCTATTAAAGGCAATGTTGGTTTAAGTCCGGCTGCCGGAAGTTTCATAGTGGGATTTGATGGCTCGAATGTAGACGGGATTTTATATGTTGTTGATGATACCGGTCCTGCGGGTTCGGTAAAAAATGCTACATTACTACAAACAGCGAAAAGTGATTTGACAACTGCTTACAACGATGCTGCAGGCAGAACACCTGTCCCAACAGGCGATTTTCTTAATCCGGGCGATGGCAATATGGGTGGTTTAAGCCTCGTTGCCGGACTATACAAATTCACATCGTCAGCAGCTATAACCGGAGCAGACCTAACATTAACGGGAAGTTCGTCCGATGTATGGATTTTTCAGATTGCCACCTCTTTTAATATAGGAAGCGGAATCAAAATCATACTTGCAGGTAGTGCACAAGCTAAAAATATCTTTTGGCAAGTAGGCACATCAGCTACTATAGGCACTTATGCAACACTCAAAGGCACAGTTTTGGCTGACCAATCGGTTACTCTTGGTACAGGAGCTTCAATGGATGGCAGAGCTTTGGCATTTAGTGCCTCAGTAACAATGGCTTCCGGCGTTACAACAAATTTACCGGATGAAGAAGTTCAAAATCCTCCGATATTTTCAGTAAACCCTACAAGTTTAGATTTTGGAAATGTCAGTAACGGTCAAACAAAAATGGATTCTGTAACTGTCATCAATAAAGGTGGCGAGAATCTTATCATATCTAACGTTACAAGTACGAATGCCTTATTTACTGTAACTCCGAAAAATGGTACAATTGCTCCCGGTGATTCAATAAAATACTATATTACATTCGCTCCTTTGTCAAGTAGCATAAGAACCGCTTCTATTATCTTCAATCATAATGATGCCGGTCTTAAGGATACGGTAAGTGTCAGCGGAAGTAGTTCATCAGCAATATTTACCTCCAAACCGAGTACATTATTCTTTGGGAAAATCAATACAGGCTCTCAAAAAGTGGATTCAATCACTGTAACTAATATGGGAACATCAAATCTTATAATAAGCAATGTGACATCTTCCAATGAACTATTTACAGTGAATTCAAGTTCCGGAACATTATCACCCGGGCAGAGCAAGAGTTTTGCAGTGACTTTCTCGCCACTGACTGATGGGTTGAAATCAGGATATATCTATTTCACTCACAATGCTTCAGGATTGAAAGATTCTGTCAGAGTTGTTGGCACCGGCGGAACACAGAGCACAAATCCTGTATTTGCCGTAAATACATCAAATATCAGCTTTGGTTCAGTTTTAGTAAATGAAGAAAAACAAAGAAAAGTAATAATTTCAAACACCGGTGATGACGATTTGATAATTTCGAGTATATTTTCTGGAAATAATCAATATACAGTTTCATCCTCAGGTGGTACAATAGCGCCCGGTTCGACTATGGAAGTGATAATCACTTTTACCCCAACATCCGAAGGACTGAAATCCGGTTATATCTATTTCATGCATAATGCTGCAAACGAATCAGATTCAGTAAGAGTTAGTGGTACCGGTAGAATTGAAGGAACCAATCCGGAATTTACTATCAATACATCATATCTTGATTTTGGAACCGTTTTAGTAGGCACACAGAAACAACTAAGTGTTACTGTGACTAATACCGGTGATGCTGATTTGATATTCTCTGACTTGTTTTCTGATGACTATCAATACATTATCTCACCAACAGGCGGAACAATTCCACCTAATGGAACATTAACATTTCATATAACTTTTGCACCTAATGTTGTAGGTCAAGTGGATGCATTAATTCAATTTACTCACAATGCCGGAATTGACATAATCAATGTTACCGGAATCGGTGAATTTGTCATTTCAATCAGTGAAGCAAAAGCGCTACCTGCGGGTACTGAATTTGCAATCGAGGGTATTGTTACACGTACTCTTGGTAAATATACACGGATTCAAGATGAAACAGGTGGCATCACAATATTTCAATCTTCAGGCGACTTCCATTATGATGTTGCAACTAATGAGATTAGAATGCGAGATAGAATTCGTGTTCAAGGTAGAACATCAGAGATGAACCACTTGACTGTGATTAATGGGGACGATTTGACAGGATATGAAGTAATATCTCCGTCAAATCCAATGCCGACTCCTATTAAAGTAACATTGCAAGATATTATGCAAAATGGTGAGATGTACGAAAGTCGCTTGATTACTGTTGTTGACCTGACCCTACCAAATGTAGGCGGTAATACTTTCAACGCCGGAACACTTTACCAAGTTACTGACCCATCGGAGAATTCTAATGGTGTTACAATCAGCATAGGAAGCAATGAAGATACACATATGGTCGGACAGCCTTTCCTCGAGTCAGCAATATTTGTTGGCGTGCTTGGTCAGTCAAGTATGAATTCGCCTTATAATGGATATCAGCTATTCCCGGTACTCCAAACCGATTTGATATTTTCAGAAACAAGCGTTATGGATAATGAGTATTCGCGTAATTTCACATTATCGAATAACTACCCGAATCCATTCACAAATACGACAACAATTCAATATAGTTTGGTAAATGCAGATTATGTCAAAATGAATATTACCGATATGCTCGGAAATGTAGTCGCAACTGTCGTTGATGGCTACCAAACTGCCGGTACACACACAGTAACATTCTCGACAAATGAAAAAGCTACTAAACTTGCGAGTGGAGTATATTACTACACATTATTCTCAGATAAATTTTCCCTTGTTCGTTCGTTTGTAATAGTTGAATAAGCAACTTTAACAAATATGAAGTAAGTTCAAACTTCTAATAACGACCTTTGGTACAACATATTTACCCTTCCTGACGAAAGTCTCGGAAGGGTTTTTTGTATTTGGGAACGAGTGAAAAATAAGGAGAACATTGCCCACGTTTTTAACCGTGGGGAAAGAAGAAAAATGTTCATTCTATCTCGACCTGAAATTCATTGAAAAAATCTACTCCTCAATCTCATCTTCACTTGCATCAGGAACTGGTGTTGGGAAACCATAACGTAAGTTTTCCCCAGAACCAAAAGAATAACTATAACAATATTCTAGATCTTCAATCAAGGACATATTTATTAGAACAGATTCGAAAATATAACTGTTGTTCCAGTCGGAGGTAAGCAATGATGTCTTTATCAGAATGGGTGTTAAAATATATATATCTAAAGATTCGCTCTGTCCTATTTCTTTTGAATATTGGATGGCTATATTTTGTAATTGACTCATATTATCTTTAGTGTTAAAATAATACACAGCTATACCAAAAACTCGATAATTCAATTTTAAATGTTCTACAATTTGTTCTAACTGCACATTATTTTCCAGAGAATAATATAGGCTGCTATCAATCTTTTTGAGGCATTGGTGATAAATTTTTAATTTACCATCATAAGGATCTTTATAGTAATTTTCATCACAAGGATCTGTATAGTTGCTTTCATCACAAGGATCTGTATAGTTGCTTTCATCACAAGGTTGTGTATAGTTGTTTTCGTTTAAATCGAATCTTTCATAAAAAAGATATTCAGTTTCCATATCTTCTCCTGTTGTATCTGTTACTGGCACAGGTTTCCATGCTTTGCTGCTTTGATATTGAAACACCCTTTTTACTCTTTCGTTTTGCACCTTATTGAAATTCTGCTTGATTACTACATCATCAATAAATTTATAATCATTGACAATCATATCGGTATTTTCGCCTTCAATTTCTGATGATAGAAGTAGAACATATATATTTGAAAATGAGGTATCGCCCTCGCATTCAACTGTTAATGAATGGATTCTATTTGTGGGGACATTCTTATCAACTTTAATACCGATTATAACAGATTCTATCTTCTCGTTTTTTCCAATTAAAGCTATTAACTTTTCAACTGTATTGTCTTTTTCAATGTCTATCGAGATTTTCTCATCAAAACGATATGGACGATTTTTTAATTGTTCCATAATTTCAATTTCGCCCATATATTCCTGACGAAACTTGAAATCCTCATCAAGTTGAACATCATTTTGACAAATTGCAACACTGAGGAAAGCGCACAATAAAAACAGAATCAAATGTTTCATATCATGTTCTCCAAAAAAGGTTCATTATGTCTAGTACAAAAATAATTGTCGTAAGACCCGAGACCCCTATCGGTAGCAGAGTGAACAGCTTTTTTCATTTTCATTCTCCTCCTCCGATATTTTGCATTTAGTTATTTTGCAAACATATAAAAAAAAGGAATAGCATCGAAAATTCTAATTGTAAAATGTGTAGTCGTTGTCCCGTCAGTTGTAACAACTGACAGGACAGGGTACCAGATGTACCACACCTACCAGATGTGGCACATCTATAACGTCATTTTTCCATTCCCACGATTGAAACCGTGGGCTATGTTTTTGGTCAGAACGCTGTTCCTTCCCTTCAATAATTGAAATGGGGTGAGCAATGTGGTTGTGGGTTAATACTATAAAACAAGGGCTTGTTGAAACATTACGTTTTAACAAGCCCGATTGCAAGTGGTGATGAACACCATTATGTTATTAATACAATTAGTTAGACGGATAAACCGAAACTTTCTTGCGGTCTCTGTCTTTTCTTTGGAATTCGACTTTGCCGTCAATCAATGCAAAGATTGTGTAATCTCTGCCCATTCCGACGTTATCGCCGGGATGGATATTAGTGCCTACTTGGCGAATAATGATATTGCCTGCGACAACACTTTCGCCACCGAATTTTTTTACACCACGACGCTTGGATTGCGAATCTCGACCGTTTTTGGTCGAGCCCATACCTTTCTTATGTGCCATTGTCTAAGCCTTAATTATATGTTGATATTTGTTATTTCAATTTGAGTATATTTGGCACGGTGTCCGTTTAATTTACGGTATCCTTTGCGACGGTGCTTGTGGAATACAAGTACTTTGTCGCCTTTGCCGTGCTCAATAATCTTTGCTTGAACGTTGCCAGTGATGTAAGGAGTACCAATTTGAGTAGCACCGTCATTCTCAGCAAATAGAATATTGTCGAATGTCACTGTGTTGCCGGGCTCGCCAGGGAGCAATGGAACATTGAGCATATCGTTTTGATGTACCGTAAATTGTACACCTGCTATTTCAACTACTGCAGTCATTTTAAATTATTTCCAATTTTTTACTTAATAGAACTACAAATATACGAGTTAAATTTATTAGTCCAAACTTATTTTGCAAAAATTTATGCTGTTTGCTTATTTTTTTTGTAAATATATTGAGGTTCGGCGTTTTCGGAGAAAACCTCCTTTGTGATAATTACTTTTTCAAGATTTTTCTTATCAGGCACTTCATACATTACATTCAACATTGATTCTTCGACTATTGATCGAAGAGCGCGAGCACCTGTTTTGCGCAACTTTGCTTTCGCTACAATAGCTTCCAAGGCATCGCTTGTGAATTCGACTTCGACATTTTCGAGCGAAAAGAGTTTCTCGAATTGCTTGATAATAGCATTTTTCGGTCGTGTCAAAATATCGAGCAATGCCGAATCTGTAAGCTCTTCGAGCGCTGCAAGCACGGGCAATCTGCCAATAATTTCTGGTATAAAGCCGAATTTGAGCAAATCTTGTGGTTCCGCATGTTTTAGCAAAGCTAAATTCTCTTCGACAGTTTCCCCAGCTTCGGCAGTAAATCCGATTGTGCTATTTTTAAGCCTCGTTGCAATAACTTTTTCCATACCTTCAAAAGCCCCACCGCAAATGAAGAGAATATTGGTAGTGTCAATATATATCAACGGTTGTTCGGGGTGCTTTCTTCCACCTTTAGGTGGAACGCCGGAGCGAGTACCTTCGAGTATTTTCAGCAATGCTTGTTGGACACCTTCGCCGGAAACATCGCGAGTAATTGATGAAGATTCGCTCTTACGTCCGATTTTGTCAATCTCGTCAATGTAAATGATTCCGCGTTGAGCCGCTTCTACATTGTAATTTGCATTTTGGAGTAAATTTAGCAGAACTGTTTCAACATCATCGCCGACGTAACCGGCTTCAGTAATAGTAGTGGCATCGGCAATTGCAAAAGGTACTTTCAAAAATTTGGCAAGAGTTTTTGCCATCAAAGTCTTTCCCGTCCCGGTTGGTCCGATAAACAGAATATTGCTTTTTTCGAGTTCGATATCGTTTTTGCCTGAGCGAGCTTCGTTGGAGCGAATTCGTTTATAATGATTATAAACTGCTACACTAAGTACTCGTTTGGCATAATCTTGACCAATTACATATTCGTCTAAATAAGATTTGATTTCTGACGGCTTGGGCAATTCGTGCCGCTCTTGCAATTCGAGCGAACTCACTTTATTGTGACGCAAAATATCAACAGCGCTATCAACGCAAAAATCGCAAATAAAGATTTTTTCCGGTCCTTCGATTAGCCCGGTGACATCTTTGGCATTTCTGCCACAAAAAGAACATTTGACACTTTCTTTAGTTTTCATCTCAATTACTTCGATTCTTCTGGTTTAGTATTTGGCGAATCGGGAATTGTTTCCAAAATTGAATCAATGATTCCATATTCAACGGCATCGCGTGAGGACATGTATTTATCTCTGTCCGCATCCAATTTTATTTGTTCTACATCTTTGCCGGTATGTTTGGCAATGATTTGATATAGGCTGTCTCTCATTCGTATTATTTCTTTCGAATAAATTTCTATGTCTGAAGATTGCCCTTGTGTACCGCCGGAAGGCTGATGCAACAATATTCTTGCATTTGGTAATGCGTAACGTTTGCCTTTAGCACCGGCACATAATAAGACTTGAGCCATTGAAGCGCCCATACCCATGCAAATAGTGCTTATATCGGGTTTGACGAATTGCATCGTATCGTAAATAGCTAATCCGGAAGTTACGCTTCCACCGGGAGAATTGATGTATAAATTAATGTCTTTTTTGGGGTCTTCACTTGATAAGAAGAGCAATTGAGCAATGACTAAATTTGCCATGTAATCATCAATTGGTTGCCCAATAAAAATTATTCTTTCTTTAAGCAAACGTGAGTAAATATCAAAGGAACGTTCTCCTCTGCTTGTTTGTTCGATTACTATCGGTATTAATTGGTTGTTCATTCAGAAATTATCCTATAAATTAAAAAATTAGCCTATCTATAAACGAATTTAGATAGGCATTAATTTAAAGTAATCCGTTTGAAAAAAGAATCAGGAAGATGATTTATTTATCTTCTTCTTCATCAATTTCGTCGTCGTCGTCAAAGTCATCGTTCATCAACTCGTCGTCAATCAATTCGGGGTCTAAAATTTCATCATCATCGAAATCAATGTCATCATCGAATTCATCATCTTCGATTTCGTCGTCGAAATCATCAATTCCACCCATAGCAAGTGGGTCATATTCATTTTCACCACTGCCGAACGGGACTTCGTTCGTCACTGAAAAGTCTAATAATAAATCCATTGTTTTTTTAACCAAAATAGTGTTAGTAAATCGTTCATCATGTAGTAACTGATGTTTTAATTTTTCGGGTTCCATTCCTGCCTTTTCGGCATTCTTTTGTACGAATTCTTCTATGTCGTGTTCTTCGACAGTCAAGCCTTCGAGCTCAATAATTTTAGTACGGATTAGCTCCCATCTTACAAGTCGCTCTGCGATTGGATTGATATGTTCGCTAATTTGTTCAGGTATAGTTTCGATTTTATCAATTTGGGCTTTGGGGTCGTATTGCTTAACCATGTCACGATAATAATCAATGGCTGCCAAATTCACAATGGATTTTGGAACCGGGAATTCAAGATTGAGTTCTACAATCTTGTTTATAAGATTGTTTTCCATTTCGCTACGGCTACGTTTGTCCCAGTCATCTTGGAGCATAAATGAAATTTCTTCGCGAAAATCAGCTGTATTGGAATATTTGCCTTTGGAAATTTCAGCAACGAATTCATCAGTGAATTCGGCAGGAACAACTTTTTGGACTTCATTTACTGTAACTTGGTATTTTTTTGCCCCTTGATTAGGAATTTCATGGTTATATGTAAAAACGTCACCGTTTTTAGTGTTGAGCAATGACTGTTTGAGCGAATCACCTAATTGTTTATCATTCAAATAAACGTGCATTTCTTCGGATTTGGCACTAATCAATGGCAATCCGGATTGCTCGTCCAATTCTGTCAGTTTGATTCCTACAACATGTTCGTAATCGTCAACTTGCTCAGTAATTTCAAAACTTGCATTTTGGACACAAAGATTCTTGACATAATTGTCAATTTCATCTTCATTAACTACATGAACAGGCTCGTCAATTACTAATCCCTTATATTCGTTTAACGTAAATTGCGGGATAACTTCGTAATGAACAGTGAAAGTAAGATTTCCATTTTCATGTTTGACATCATGCAAATGAGGTTGCCCGACAACATGAATTTTGTTTTCGCTAGCAATTTTTGCAAATGCATCCGAAATAATGTCTTGTTCAGCTTCGGCTTCGATTGATTTGCCATAAAGCTGTTTGATTAAATTTATGGGCACTTTTCCTTTGCGAAAACCCCCATGTTGAATATCGGGTTGAACTTTCCTATAAGCCTTTTCGTATTCAGGACGTAGGTAGTCTGCGCCCAAGGTTACAGTGATTTCTTGTTCGCTCGCATTCAGTTCTTTTATCGAGTGTTCCAATTTCAAAATCCTAAGACAATTGTTAAAGTACGGACGGAGAGAGTCGAACTCTCACACCTTTCGGTACTAGATCCTAAGTCTAGCGCGTCTGCCAATTCCGCCACGTCCGCAAAAATACAGATTACAAATATAATATCATTTTAAATCACAAAAAAATTTGTTTTGCAAATATTCAAAAATTTCTTTGAATTACATGACGAATGCTTGTTACTTTTGTACATGAAAAAAGTGATTATTATCGGTGCAGGTGTTGCCGGAATTTCCGCAGCAATCGAAATTTGCCAATCGGGGCATGAAGTAGTACTGCTTGAGCAAAAGTCTCAAATCGGTGGCAGAATCTACTCTATCGAGGATAATATATCGGGCGATTTGATTGATAATGGGCAACATTTACTTACGGGAGCTTACCACAGATTTTTAGAAATTCTAAAGATTTTGGGGACTGACGGTCAAATTAAAAAGCAAAAATCTTTATCTATAGATTTTTATTCAAAAAATGGTACTACAAGTTTAGACACTTCAAAATTGCCGGGTAGTTTGGGACTACTTTATGGATTATTATCGCTCCAAAACATCAAATTAGTTTCAAAACTTGCTGCTATTAATCTTGCTATCAAACTGAAAATCGGTTTGGAAGGCAATACTGACGAAGATTGCCATACTTTTCTCCGTAGGCATAATCAGGGCGAAGATTTAATCACTTTATTTTGGGAACCACTTATAATGGCAACGATTAATGCCGAAATGAATGTTGCTCCGGCAAAATTGTTGGTAAATGTTCTCAAGAAAGCATTTTTTGCCGATAGAAAATCAGCAATTCTGATGTTCCCAACAACTGATTTGAATCAATTATTAGAACCTCTTGATGAATTTCTTGCGAAGAATAATTCCAAAATCAAACTTTCAACCAAAGTTGCAAAATTGAATTTTATTGAAAATACCTGCAAAGGAGTGATATTATCGAACGGTGAAATAATCGAAGCCGATGCAGTGATTATAGCCGTTCCACCATATTCACATCAAAAAATGCTACCATCTGAATCACCTTTAGCTGAATTCGCAATGAAAATGACTTACTCTCCGATAATCTCGGTTTATTTCTGGTTCGAGCAAGATTTGTTTGACTTTGATTTTGCAGGAATTATTGGTTATCATTCTCAATGGATTTTTAACCGCAGACGTTTGATAAAGATAGAATCTCCTAAGTTTGGCGGTCATATTACGGTAACCGTCAGCGCCGCCGAAAGTATTATTAAAATGTCTTTAGATGATATAGCCGAGCTCGTTTTCGACGAAATTAGAATGGTTTTCAAAATAGACGATGAGATAAAACCAATTCGACATAAAGTTATAATCGAAAAATTCGCTACTCCCTTATTTACTTGCGAGAACGAGAAACAAAGACCGAGCGAATCTACAGATATAGAAGGATTATTCGTGTCGGGTGATTGGTGCGATACGGGGCTCCCCGCAACGATTGAAGGAGCTGCAATCAGTGGTTTGAATGTGGCTAAGCTAACAAAAAAGTTCTTGGTTTAGCGAATTTCAAATTTGAAATCGGTGTAGCGTTTGGCAAGTTTCGATGCGACTTCTTCGGCATCTTGCTGAGTTTTATATCCCCAAATCTTAACGCGATAAACAGGGGAATTATTCTGCAAAACCCGGTCGTAGTAAGAACGATAACCGATATTTTCCCATTCTTCAACTTGGAGTAGCGCATCAAATTCCGAATCCCTATAACCAGAAATAATTTCAAAAGGTAAATAATCGGGGTCGAGCCAACGCAATTCTACCCGGCGATTGTAGTATTGTGCCCAATACGAATTTTGTAAATAATAAATAGGATTGCTTGAACCTTCGGAACGAATCCGAATCATAGCAGGGTCGGCTCCTAATTCTATTAATCTGCGTCTTACCTCTTGAGCACGCTTCAGAGCTAATTTTTGGGATTCTTCATCATTGCCTTCGATGCTGCTATTTCCAATTAACTCTATTTTGCGTCCGGGACTTTCGGATAAAACCCGTGCGAGAGTACTGATAGTTTCGTCAAAATCGCGACTCAATACGGTATCACGTTGCTCGAATGATGCAACTGCTTGGTATCTGAAAAATTGCTTTTCGCGAGCAATCGGAATTTTGACTGTATCGGCAATTCTCGGCAATATGGTGTTGTGGCTGATTATAATATTTCTATAATTTTCAGTTGGATTTTTTTGCTCATTATAAGCCAAAGTAAGTTCGTAGCCTTTACGCACAGAAAAAGAAATCTCATTGAAAACTTTTGGCAAATCCGATATTTGACTGTCATCCAAACCGTAGTATTTGCCACCTGTGTTATCGCAAAGATATTTGAGCGAGTAAGTATCTACGGCATTTCCTATTCCAATTACGTAAATCGGAATTCCACGCGATACGGCAAACTCAACCAAGTCATTTCTGTCGTAAACAAGCGAAGCATTGTCCGTGCTATATGCAATCAAAACCAAAATTTTTTTATTGTCAGATTGCATCGAAGCAAATGATTGTAATGTACTTAGCCCGGATTTGTAAACAGCGCTGAATCCACTTGCTTTTTCGATACCTAGATTACGAATAAAATTATTAAATTTGTCGGCATTTTGCAGAGCGACCGAAGTGTTGATTTTTTGATTGAACGAGCGAAACATAATTCTGTCTTTATTTCTCAGACCTTTGGCAAAAGATTTGAAATTGTCGAAAATCGGATAGTAATCGCCTGCAATAGCCGAGTTATCAAGCAATACCGCCAAATCAATATGTTTTGAATCATAATGATATTTCTTGAAAGATAATACATCTAAATTTGTGATTTTTTCGGATGGAATATCTACCATAGTAGCTACCAAATCACTTCCAAACTTTGAATTATTATTAAGTCCTTCGATGAAATTCCCAAATTCATCGAAAACTAAGAGATTAAGATTGATTTTGTCATTGTCAATCATATGAGAAAGTATGCGAAAATTTTTTGGCTTTACATTGGCAGAATAATCAATTATACCCGAGAAGTATTCGGATTGCAAAAATGAAGGTGTAGCATCAGTAGCTTGGACAGTACCTGTAGTGATTATATCTTCGGGCATTTTAACAAAGACATGCCATTTGAATAATACTGTGTCCACACCTCGTATAGCAAGAAAATTGTAGATTGTGGTGGCGTCGGGTTTGACGGTTAAACTGTCAATCGGGTCGTAATTTCTGCGTAAATTTTCAATCCTTATTTTTTCAGCACCCTCAAATTGCCAAGATAATTTGGCAGATTCACCCTTTTGAATCTCGGAAACAGCAGGGAAAACGATTGGTTTGATTGCAGTTTCCTTGGGTGAAGAACACGAAATCGCTGTCATTGCAGATATTATTACAGCAAGTGACAGAAATAAAATATGTTTTTTAAAGTATAACTTATTCATACAAGCAATTTATATCAATTTACTTTTTTGAAAAAATAAATTTTCCATTTTCTAAGCAATCTATGTAAATTTTTTCTCCCGAACTAAATTCCCCTGAAAGCAATTTGACCGATAATGGGTCAGTAATGTGCTTTTGAATAGCACGTTTAAGCAGTCTGGCTCCAAACTGTGGGTCAAACCCGATATTTGAAAGCCATTCTAAAGCAGATTCAGAAACTTCATAAGTAATATTTTTTAAAGCTAACATTTTACCAAGTCTTTTCAATTGTAGTTCGGCAATTTTTTTAATTTCTTGACTTGTCAAAGGTTTGAAAAGAACAATTTCGTCAACCCGATTCAAGAATTCAGGTCTTAAACGCTTATGTAATTGTTCTACAATAAGCACTTTGATGTCGGACATAATCTCGTCTCGATTGATTTCATCAATCAAATTCAGTTTATCTTGAATAAGTTCAGTACCCAAATTTGAAGTCATTATGATAATTGTATTTTTGAAATCAACGAGTCTGCCTTTGCCGTCGGTCAATCTGCCATCATCAAGAACTTGTAATAGAAGATTGAAAACATCGGCATGAGCTTTTTCAAATTCGTCCAAAAGTAGTACTGAGTATGGTTTCCGTCGCACGGCTTCGGTGAGTTGCCCACCCTCTTCATATCCTACATATCCGGGAGGTGCGCCCAGTAATCGCGAAACAGAAAATTTTTCCATATACTCGCTCATGTCAATTCGGATAACCGCTTGCTCATCATCAAAAAGGAACTCTGCTAATGCTTTCGCCAATTCGGTCTTACCGACTCCGGTTGAGCCAATAAAAATGAATGAACCTATGGGGCGATTTATATCTTGCAATCCCGCTCTTGAACGCCTAATGGCATTGGAAACAGCGATGACAGCTTCTTCCTGACCAATGACTCTTTCGTGTATTCGCTCTTCCATTTTAAGTAATTTTATGAGTTCAGATTCCAACATACGATTGACGGGAATTCCTGTGGATTTTGATACAACTTCAGCAATATCTTCAGCATCTACCTCTTCTTTCAGCATTTTCCCTTCAGACTGAATTTTTTGGAGCAATTGATTTGCATCTTGGAGTTTTTTCTCGATTTCGGGCAATTTACCGTATCTTATTTCGGCAACTTTTGCGAGTTCGCCGTCGCGTTCAAAATTTTCCGAAATGATTTTAAGATTTTCTAATTCTTTTTTACAAGTCCTAATGGAACTAATAGCACTCTTTTCACTCTGCCATTTTGCGGACAACATTCTTTGTTTAGATTTTAATGACTTGAGTTCAGACTCAATTTCATTCAATCTTTTGCGAGTAGCTTCTTTAGTCGAAATTTCATTCATGTTCAAAACTACATAAATTTTACATATTGATTGATACAACGGAGTAAAGATTTTTTTATTAATTTTGGAAATTGGAAAATGATAAGGTTTTGTAAATGTGTGAAAGATTTGCACTAAATGCAACGACCAAAGATGTCGGAAAATTGGTGCCCAAAATAAAGATTCAGAATGAAATCAGGAATAGCTTCAATATTGCTCCCTCAGCATCTATCGCATGTTTGAAGGATGAGGGCGATTCGGTCGCTCTATCGTATTTCAGATGGGGACTGATTCCGTCATGGGCAAAGGATAGTTCTATCGGGAATAAAATGATAAATGCACGAGCGGAAACACTTACAGAAAAAGTTTCTTTCAAACGACTCCTGAATCGCTATCGATGTATAATTCTCGCATCAGGATTTTATGAATGGTTTAAAGCAGTAAATGACCAAATACCGCATTACATAACTATGAAAAACGATGAACTGATGTGTTTTGCAGGTTTGTACGATAATTGGAAAAATGAAAACAACGAAATCATAACTACAGCGACTATAATTACTACCGAACCAAATACACTGATGGCACAAATCCATAATCGAATGCCCGTGATTTTAGAGCCTGATGATATTAGCGACTGGTTAGATACAAAATTGGATTTTAATATTTTGAGTGATAGACTAAAACCAATTCCATCGTATAAATTGAGGGCTTATCCTGTGAGTCATTTGGTTAACAATCCGCAACATAATAATGTAGATTGCCTCGCTCCGCAAGGTGAAGACTTAGTTGTCAGTTAATTTCAGAAATTTTCGACTCGAAATATTTTGCTTTTTCGGGTTGAATTTTGATTAATTCTCTATAAATTGCTTTCGCTTTGCTGAAATTTCCTTGACGAATTAGAATATTTGCATATGTTTCGGTAACCGGCAAACCACGTATATCGTCCAATTTGAAAAATTCATCACTTTCAATTGTGATTGTTCTGACTAATTTTTTTCGATATTTAGGTGCCAATTTGCGATTGTTTGCATCAGAATAAAATCTCGACATTGTAATTTGACGATTTTTTGCTACTTCTGATGCTTTATTTATTTTCTGACGATAAGTATCGTTTGCCGATTTGTCATAAAACGCAGATAATTTGATGTCTGAGCGTAAAGAAATTTCAACCGTATCAACCTGCTCAAATTCGACTTCAATTCCTTCTTCCTTTGTCGCTTCAATAGGTTCATCTTGTTCAATAAAGTATTCTGTAGATTCAGATTGGGCAAATTTAGTTCGAATTTTTGCCGGCTTATTTTGAATAATATTAACGGAGAATTTTTCGATAACTTGCTGTGAACGCTCCGAATTACCTTCAAGAGAATATGCATGAGCCAATATAGCGACAGCTGCTGCATAATCAGGATAAATTTCCAATCCTCGCTCACAAAGCGAAATAGCTTCGGCGATTCGACCTTCACTAATAAGCTCTTCGGCTTCTATTGCAAAAAGTTGATTAATATCATCCATGCTTTCAAATCCCAATATTATTAACTTGTACGCAAAATAACAAAATCAGCAAATTGCAAAAGAGATGTCTTTGCAGGTGATTCGGGAAAAATCTCAAGATATGATTTCGCTTTGTCAACGTATTCCTTAGCAATTTTTTCTGCATAATCTATTCCGCCAATTTGCACAACTTGCTCGATAAGTTCTACTATTTCGCCCTTTGTCATTTTCCCTTTCAAAATTCTATTTTTGATTTTTTCGGCATCTTTTTCTTCTAATTTGCTCAATGAGTAAAGCAAAGGCAATGTTATCTTTTTCTCTTTGATGTCATTGCCTACCGGCTTACCGATTAAAACGCTACGGGACGTATAATCAAGCATATCATCTTTAATTTGGAAAGCAATGCCGATATTTTCGCCATATTCGCTGAGTGCTTCGTGTTGAGCCGGATTATTAGTAGCACTCAAAGCACCTATTTTGCAACATGATGAAAGCAATGAAGCGGTCTTATCGCGAATTATTCGGAAATAAGTTTCCTCGTCTATTGATGTTCCTCGGCTTTTGTCAATAGACAACAGTTCACCTTCGCTCATTCGTTTTACAGCTACAGAAACGGCTTGTAAAAATTCAAATTCTTCATTATCAACAGCAGCTAACAATCCCTTAGAGAGCAAGAAATCACCAATAAGAACGGCTATTTTATTATTCCATTTTGCATTGATAGATGCCAAACCACGACGTTCGGAAGCTTCATCAACTACATCATCATGAATGAGAGTCGCAGTATGCAGTAATTCAACTAAAGATGCTCCGACGTAGGAACGTTGATTGACTTCACCGCAAATTTTAGCGGACAAGAACACCAAAACCGGTCGAAGCTGCTTCCCTTTTCGTTGAGCAACATACTTGATAATTAAATTCAACAACGGTACTTTTGTATTCAGAGTGCTTTTGAAATACTCTGAAAACTCTTTCAAATCATCTTTTACAGGTTTAATTATATCGTTTAATGTCATGTTCAGTTCAATAAAATTACATAGAGTACGAGAAATTCATACATGAATAATAACTAAGTAACGAAAATATATAAGTTATCGTATTATTCATCTTTCGGTTTCTTTTCGACTAATTTTACAATCCAAATGCTAATTTCATACAAAATAAATAGTGGGAGCGCAAAAAACATTTGGTTAATTGGGTCGGGAGTCGGTGTCAATATTGCAGCTAAGATGATTATAACAACAACTGCATGACGCCAATAGGACCTAAGTCCTTTAGATGTGATTAAACCTGCTTTTGCCAAAACATAGGATACCATTGGCATTTCGAATATTATCCCCGAAGCTAAAATCATTAGTGTCACAAATCCGAAATATGCGTTGACATCAATATCGGTTCTGATTTTATCCGTACCGAATGTAGCAGCAAATCCAAGCATAGAGGGAATCATGAAAAAGTAAGCGAATGCTACCCCGATGAAGAAGGATATAGAAGTAAAAAACGTTATCTTGCTTGCCCATTTCCTCTCATTTTCATATAAGCCCGGAGCTATAAAGAGCCATATTTGCCACAATAAAAAAGGGAATGAAATGATAAAACCTGTAATGAAAATCACTTTAAAATATAAAAATGGAATACCGAATGGTTGCAAATTTTGCAAACTCAACTTAGCTGCAGATGCCGGTGCGAGCAAAATGTAGTTCATAAGGTCTTCTATGAAGAAACCTGAAATTATGCAACCTATGATAATACCTACAAATGCAAAAATTATACGCTTTCTGAGTTCATCCAAATGCCCCATGAAGCCGATTTCTTCCTTTTCTTCGCCGGTTTCTTTATTTTCTTTCTCGTTGTTCACTACTTTGCAATAAAAATAAGTAAAGTGTTAAAAGTACAATTTCACCAACTACAAAGATAAATGCTATACCGTTAATACCATAAAAGAAATTTACGACAACAACAGCAATAAAAGTCATCAATGCAGTGGCAAACAATGATTTAGAGATTTGCAATTCGTAATTGCGTGATATTAAAAATGATTCGACAATTTGATGCATCGAAATAGGTATGATTGCCCAAATCATAATTTTCAAAATCCCAATAGCTTCGGAGATTTGAAATGTCAAATCAATAATCAATTCTGCTAAAGCAAATATTGAAACTGCAATTATAGCATTGATTAAAAACATGTAAAAAAGCGACTTCTTAAGCAAAGATTTATGCTCTGTCCTACTTTCGGAGGAGAATTCCGGCAAAAGAACATTGACGGTGGAAGCAGGAAGTAATCTAAGAAGCGATACAAATCGCATACCGACAGTAAAAACACCTACCATATAGTTGCTTTGGAACAAAGGTAAAATCAACAAGGTTGACCTATATTGCATCATCGTGAGCAAATTAACGAACGTAAACCCGCGTCGTTCCTTAATTCTTGCAATCGTTGAACTGAATGAGAATAATGACTTTGTATATGGAAATAATATGTCTAAGGAGAAATTTTCAATTTGACGAACTGTATATAAATAAAGGAACATTTTTATAAGCTCCGAAAAAACCAAAACCAGAAATACATAAGCAATATTCGCGGTTAACCACAAAACGAGAGTCATTGTAGGGTACAAAAACAATGATGTACTGATTTCGATGATTGATATGCTCGAAAATCTCTTGAGACCACGACAAACAGACTTCAATGTCATGTTTGCAGATGCCGGAATTACCCAAGGTAAAATAGCCAGAAAATACCATTCTCCTAAGGCGATCATGCCATAGAAGCAAAATATCGGAAATCCGAACAAGAGAATTCGCGTTTTGAAAACTTGTGCATCTCCGATTAATGCTTTCATTCTGTCAGGTTCTTGAGCTATTTCTCGTGGAATTTCGACTTCATAACCGGATTCGCCCAAAGTCCAAAGCATTGTGGCGAGCATAAATGAAAAGGTGTATATCCCGAGATACTCAGCTCCAAAAAATCGTCCCAGAACAAACGCAAATAATATACCTAATACAGCATTAACAAGGTCTGCCGACATTAAGTAGAGAATCGAAACCGATATATTTTTTTTAAAAATTTGATTTCCGTTTTTTTTATTCATACTTTGCAATTTAAGAATTATCTGTCTAACAATAAGTATAAATTTTGGAGGTGATGCTTAATGGGTAACGAAAAAAAGTATAGCCCGCAAGAAATACTGACTAATGGCAGGGAGGGAGGGTAGCCTTGACTTTTATTTTTGCCGTATTCGGGCATTTCCCCGATTCCATTCGTGTGCTTGTCACCAATAAATTTGGCGACAAAGTGATTCACTCATCGTCCGATTACCTGCTCGCAGGTGGCGGACTAAAGGAAACTTTTGCATATAGACGAACCGATGAATCGCATATAGCAGTATGCGGAGTGCCTCTTATGAAAATAAATGACAAGTATATATTAGTCAGAAATGAAAATCTCGATGCAGTTGCACAAAACCCCTCAAAAGCAAGTACTTTTGAGGGGCATTTTGTCTTTTGCAGTAAACGCAACAATACATTAACAATTGTCAATGATATACTTGGTTTTCGCGAATTTTACGAATACGTCGGCGACGGATACAGCATAATAAGTACAGAAGTAAGGTTAATTGCCGAAATTGCAGGTGGATTAAAACTTAATCAAAATTGGTTAGCAACAGGTTTTTTACTCAAGGTTCAATTAGACAAAGAATCACATGCACAGGGGATAACACGTTATTGCGGTGCAGAGATGCTCCAACTGAAATTGACAGACAAAGGTCTAATTCGGGAGAGATCCAAATTGCAAGCCCCCACAGAATTTCCCAAAACAGAAGAAGAAATCAAAAATGAAATAATACAACTTTCATTCCCTGAAATTGATGATTTCAAATCAGTAATATCAATGTCCGGCGGATTGGATTCGAGATTTTTATTGTCGTTGATGAAACCTGCAAAATCCGATTTGAAGGCAGTAAGCATTGGATTTGCCGACCACCCGGATAATTTAACAGCAATAAAAGTTTGTAATGCTGCAGGAATGGAACATTCGATTTTAGATACTGATGATTTGGAAAGCTACCCATTTGGTTTTGGGGATATAATCAATTATGTACAAGGTAACAGAAGTCAATCAGTCGCTTCAGAATATTTGTTTATGCGACTCTGTGACTATATTTACAAAAAAGGACTAATTCAAGTTGATGCAGGTTGGGCAGAAATTGGGCGACACATGTTGTTCTCGAAATTGCAATACTTATCTAAATTGGGATTTGCCAAAATAGATAAATTTCGACTATATGAATTGTTCAAATCATCTCGAACGATTTTTTTAGATAATGGATTAGCTCAAGATTTAAAGAAGATTGCATTAGAGAAAGCAGATTCAATCATTAGTTCATACGAAATGAATAAACGACAGGATTTAGCAAAGCGATTAGACGATTTTTCAATAGATTTTAAAATCAGTAATAATATTTCCGCAAAGCAAAGTTTGGCAGATAGCACACACATCAGCTTAAGTCCATTCAACCAACCCATCATGAATCGTGCTTTGGTTGCATTAGCTCCGAATCAAAAGTTAAATGGAAGGTTTTATCGAGACACAATCAGAAAAGCATTTCCAGCAATAGCTAAGATAAATTTAGTCAAAGGGACTCACGAAATCCCCTTCAATTTCGGTACTCTGTCAGTTGGATTATACTTAAAATTCACAAAAAGCAAATATCATCGCGATTATTCAGTTGAAATGTTTAGATTATTTGGGAATGAAATTCGCGATTATCTCAACTCCACCGAAACATTCTCAAGTGCTTATTATGACAATGGCATTGTGAAAAACATAATCAACAATGCAAATGTTGTGAATCCAAAATCATGTCATGATTTAGATACACTATTGACATTCGAGATTTTCCGGCGTTCAATCGAAAGTCCCAAAAAGAGTTAGTCAATTTTCGATGAATGTTTCGTATTTTTGCATTTTACTTTGGGACATAATTTGTTTATAGGGGAAATTTCAGCACTTACAGCAGCTTTACTATGGTCTAATGCGTCTATAGTATTCACAACTGCAACTATTAAATTAGGTCCCATCCAACTGAACGTTGACAGAATGGCATTAGCTACAATTTTGTTAGCTATTACAATCTTGATTTGGGGTCTGAGTTATTCTGTCACGAGTTACCAACTTCTGATGCTTACATTAAGCGGTATAGTTGGTTTAGTGGTTGGAGATTCTTTTTTATTCAAATCATTCAGTGCGATTGGACCACGAATGACAATGCTTATTTATTCTGTTAATCCAGCAATTGCGGGAATCTTAGCATTTTTTGTGCTGGGTGAGGTAATGTCCACTTTCGCAATCATAGGTATTCTGATTACACTTAGCGGAATATTTATTGTAATTATTGATAGAAAGCCAAGCACAGGCAATCGCCAATTTCATATGACAGCCAAAGGGTTGATGTATGCTTTATTAGGTGCAGCAGGGCAAGGAATTGGGTTGATACTTGCAAAAATGGCGTATTCTGACGGTGATATTCATAGCATAACAGCCACTTTTGTACGCATAGCATCGTCTGTAGTATTTTTGTTACCGGCAGCAATTTTTATTGGGAGATACAAAAATCCTGTGAAATTATACTCGAAAGATAATAAGACTTTTGGTCTTGTAGCACTTGGTTCGGTGATAGGACCATACTTAGGAATAACGCTCAGTTTTGTAGCGCTGACAAACACTCAGGTAGGAATAGCAGCGACACTAATGTCAACTGTACCAATTATGATATTACCCGTTACTTACGTATTTTACAAAGAAAAAATAAATGCAAGAGCATTAATCGGAGCATCGGTTTCAGTTATCGGTGTTGCCATGTTGTTTCTGACTTAATCGGATTGAAAAAATGAAAACTATGACTAAAAAAAGAGAACTTGTCAGCTCGAACAAAACAACGACAAAAGCAAAAAGCACGCGGCCTAAGAAAAAAGGCGAAAGTGAACTTGATGTTGATATCAGATTGAACAAATTCATAGCTGATGCCGGTGTAACTTCACGTCGCAAAGCCGATAAATTGATTCTTGATGGAGCCGTAAAAGTAAACGGTATAGTGGTGGACCAGCCGGGCACGAAAGTAAACAAAACAGACTTTGTAACTGTGCATGGCGACCCCGTTAAGGAAAAGACAATGCCAATATACATTGTGTTGAATAAACCCAAAAACATAATTACAACCACCGACGATGAATTAGGTAGAAAAACCGTTCTTGACATTGTCAAAAAACATGCAAGAATTTATCCTGTAGGGCGATTAGACCGCAACACAACAGGAGTTCTTTTGCTGACAAATGATGGTGACCTCGCTCATAGGCTTACTCATCCATCGTATGAAATTGAGCGGGTTTATGATGTGAAATTAGACCAAGTTCTCAAAACAGAAGACGCAAAAGCGATTTCGCAGGGAATTGAGCTCGAAAACGGTGAAAAAACTCAGCCATGTGAATTGTTCATTCATACATATGATAAATCAAAAGTAACCATTACCTTACGTGAAGGAAAGAATCACGAAGTAAGGAGAATTTTTGAAACTTTCGGATACGAAGTCAAACAACTCGACAGGAAGACATTCGCTGGAATAAACGTATCGGGTTTGCCAAGAGGTACTTACAGACATTTAAACCGCAAAGAATTGCAACATGTAAAAAAAATCGTGAAATTGAATTAAACAAAAATATTTTTTTTCCGATATTTTTTGTAATTTTATATTTGTAAATATGCCAAGAGATTAAAATGAAAATACTGTTTACTTTGCTTTTTTTGATGACATTCACAATGTTTGCCCAAGACGGCGGACTGCAACACTCTGCTTCTAATACTCAAGGGCGTGGTTTCGACGAAGTCCCTACAAACTTGAAAAAGCGAGTTGAAAATTTTTTTGAAACTTTGAAATCCGAAGATGTAAATAAAGCCTACGAAGAATTATTGCAAAATAGTCCGATTATGAACCAAAAAGAGGATTTGAATAATTTAGTTATCCAAACCAGAAGAGCAATCGGTTTATACGGCAAAATTTACAGCTATGAGCCTGTTTATGCTGATATAGTGAGTAATTCATATATCAGATTGAATTATTTAGGGATTCATTCAAATTATCCTGTTCGATGGATATTTACTTTTTATCGTTCACCAAAGCATGATTGGATAATAACAAACATAAAATTTGATGACTTAAGCGAATATTTTTTCCGAAACAATTGATGCTAAACTTAAAAAGTTTTCCACTTTCAGAATTAAAAATTATAAATCCTTATTTTTGTAAATTGAGAACATGAGAAACACATTTTAAAATGAAAAGACATCCAAATAATATATCCATCTTAGTTCCCGAATTAGACAAGGCTCGTCCAAATTGCGCAGTAGTAGGAGTTTACGGACATCCTCAGGCTTCTATTATGACATATTACGCTCTGCATGCTTTACAACATCGGGGACAGGAAGCAGCAGGAATAATTAGTATTTATCAAGATGAGAAAAAAAAGAAAAAGAGATTTGCTGCAAAACGAGGGCAGGGTTTGGTATTAGATGTTTTTTCAGAACCGAATATCCTTACCCAAACCCTAAAAGGCGATATGGCAATCGGTCATAATCGTTATTCGACTACAGGCTCATCTTCTACAAATAATATTCAGCCTTTTAGTATGATTTATAATGATGGTATTTTTGCATTGGCACATAATGGCAATTTGACCAATACAAAGACTTTACGTAATAAATTGATACAAGAAGGTTCGATATTCCAAACTACAACAGATTCAGAATTGTTTTTGCATTTAATCGCAAAAAGTAAAAAAGAGTCACGCCTCGAAAAAGTGCGAGATGCACTCCAAACAGCACGTGGGGCATATTCATTGACAATGTTGACCGACGACACGTTAATTGCCGCACGCGATCCAAATGGAGTCCGACCACTAAGTATTGGCAGAATGAAAACCGATACCGGTTGGGCGTATATAATTGCTTCCGAAACTGCAGCATTCGATATTATTAGTGCCGAATATATTAGAAGCGTTCATCACAATGAGATTATACAAATAGACCAAGAAACTTTAAAAACAGGCGAAATTAAATCTTTTAAAATCGTTGACGAAACACCTATTGCCCACCATTGCATTTTCGAGTATATTTACTTTTCAAGACCTGACAGCAAAATTTTCGGGCATAGTGTTGATAAAGTTCGCAGAAAACTGGGGAAAAAATTAGGCGAAGAAATGCCAATCGTCGATAAAGATGATAAAATCAGAGCAGTTCCTGTGCCTGATAGTGCAAATACCGCAACTATAGGTTTTTCGAGAGTTAACTCTGCAAACGGCAACGAAACCTTGTTTGAATTAGGGTTAATCAGGAGTCACTATATTGGCAGAACATTTATCGCGCCGGGACAAAATAACAGAGAATTTAGAGTAAAAGCTAAATTCAATGTGGTCAAAGGTGTAATCGAAGGAAAAACTATTGTTCTCGTAGATGATTCGATTGTACGGGGGACAACTTCTAAAGCATTAGTGAAATTAGTCAGAGAAGCAAATCCCAAAAAATTGCATTTATTAATCAGTTCACCGCCCATCAAGCATCCTTGCTTTTATGGAATGGATTTTCCTAGTGAAGAAGAATTAATTGCAAATCATCACGATTCGATAGAAAAAATTGGCGAATATATTGGCGTTGATACAATTCATTATTTATCGAAAGAAAAATTGATGGAATCAGTGCCTCAAGAAGAAGGCATTGACTATTGTACTGCATGCTTTACAGGCAATTACCCTATTGAAATTGAAAAAAATGGAGTAGATATAAATACAAATGACTGATTCAACTCGTTCAATTGGTTCAAAATTTGAAGATATCGCCGCTAATTATTTGACTGACAGAGGTTACACAATAATTAAGCGGAATTTTCATTTTGGCAAATTGGGCGAAATTGATATAGTTGCTCAAATTGGCAATATACTTGTTTTCGTTGAAGTAAAAGCCAGAACGTCAGTAGAGTACGGTACAATTTACGATACAGTCCCACTTTCGAAGCGGAAAACGATTCGCAAAACAGCAGAAGGTTATTTATATGTTAATAAAATTAACGATAGAGAGTGCCGATTAGATTTTGTGGGTATAGATGCTACTGTTCGCCCATTTGTGATTACACATATTGAAAATGCTTTTTGAAAAATATAATTTTATTAAAATAATTTCAATCATAATCATTCGTAGTAAATTAATAATTTAGCAAATATTAAAATAATTTATAAAATAGTAATTTGAAAGACAATTAACTAAATAATTCAGGAATGACTAATGAGTGTTTTAGTAGGAAAACAAACAAAATTGCTCGTACAGGGCATCACAGGTTCGGAAGGAACTTTTCATACTTCACAGATGATTGAGTACGGAACTCCTGTAGTTGCAGGTGTAACTCCCGGCAAAGGTGGAATGTTGTATGGCGGAAAAGGGGACATAATGTTCAAATCAGCTGTGCCACTTTTCAATTCCGTAAGTGAAGCTGTAAAGAAAACAGGTGCAAATACATCTGTAATTTTTGTTCCACCACCATATGCGGCTGATGCGATTTTGGAAGCAATAAACGCAAAAATCAAAGTTATAATTTGTATTACAGAAGGAATTCCAGTTCGTGATATGATTCCGGTAAAGCATGCCTTGGATAATTCCAATTCAGTACTTATCGGTCCCAATTGTCCGGGTGTAATTACTCCTGATGAAGCAAAAATCGGTATTATGCCGGGTTTTATTCATAAAAAAGGCAATATTGGCGTTGTTTCTCGCTCAGGCACTTTGACTTATGAAGCTGTAAAGCAATTAACGGATTTAGGATTAGGTCAATCAACTTGTATTGGAATTGGTGGCGACCCAATTATCGGAACTCAACATATAGATGCTATAAAATATTTTAACGAGGACCCCAACACACATGCAATCGTTATGATTGGTGAAATAGGTGGTTCGGCAGAAGAAGAAGCAGCCGCTTATATTGCGAAATATGTTCAAAAACCGGTAATAGCATTCATTGCAGGTAGAACTGCACCTCCCGGAAGACGTATGGGTCATGCCGGTGCAATTATATCCGGTGGAAAAGGCACGGCTGAAGAAAAAATCAAAGCACTTAAAGAAGCCGGTATTTTTGTAGTCGAAACACCCGCGAAGATTGGTCAAACAGTTCTTGATTCTTTGAAGTTAGGGATACCTGCTCCCAAAAGAAAACAGGGGAGACCTCCGAGAGCCGAAGGTGCAGTTGTAAAAACTGTTGCTCCCGTAGTAACCGATGCAACACCCAAAAGAAGACCGGGAAGACCTCCGAGAGCCGAAGGTGCAGTTGCAAAAACTGTTGCTCCCGTAGTAACCGATGCAACACCCAAAAGAAAACCTGGAAGACCTCCGAGAGCCGAAGGTGCAGTTGCAAAAACTGTTGCTCCAGTAGTAACTGATGCAATACCCAAAAGAAAACCGGGAAGACCTCCGAGAGCCGAAGGTGCAGTTGCAAAAACTGTTGCTCCAGTAGTAACCGATGCAACACCCAAAAGAAAACCGGGAAGACCTCCAAGAGCCGAAGGTGCAGTTGCAAAAACTGTTGCTCCAGTAGTAACCGATGCAACACCCAAAAGAAAACCGGGAAGACCTCCAAGAGCCGAAGGTGTAGTTGCAAAAACTGTTGCTCCCGTAGTAACCGATGCAACACCCAAAAGAAGACCAGGGAGACCTCCGAGAGCCGAAGGTGCAGTTGCAAAAACTGTTGCTCCCGTAGTAACCGATGCAACACCCAAAAGAAAACCGGGGAGACCTCCGAGAGCCGAAGGTGCAGTTACAAAAACTGTTGCTCCCGTAGTAACCGATGCAATACCCAAAAGAAAACCGGGAAGACCTCCGAGAGCCGAAGGTGCAGTTACAAAAACTGTTGCTCCCGTAGTAACCGATGCAACACCCAAAAGAAGACCAGGAAGACCTCCAAGAGCCGAAGGTGCAGTTGCAAAAACTGTTGCTCCCGTAGTAACCGATGCAACACCCAAAAGAAGACCGGGGAGACCTCCGAGAGCCGAAGGTGCAGTAAATAGTACTGTGGGTAACGAAATTACTGAAAATCAAGAAGCAAAAGCAAAAAAAGAAGCAGCTCCCAAAAAGCCCAAAAAAGTCATTGACACTTCGAGTATGACTCCTTTGGAAAGAGCAATTGCTCGCAGAAGAGGCAGACGCAAAAAAGGTATCACGGTAACGACTGCTAAACCTCCGGTTGACTTAAGACCGGTTGAGGAACCCGTTGTTAAGTTTCCGGAAAATCCCAAAAATGTGATTGTGTTCGACTCAAGCGATGAAAATCCGAACAACAATGAATAGAATTGGATATTAATCGTCTAAAGTTTAAAGCGATGTTACTAAACATCGCTTTTATTTTTGAAAAAAAATCAAATAATTTGAGATAAAAAACAAACTAATGTGTTATTATAATTATGGAGGACTCAATGTCAAATAAAACTTTAGCAATTATCAAACCTGATGCAACCGCCAAAAATGTAAGCGGTGAAATTATTGCAGCTATACAGCAAGCAGGATTCAGGATTTTAGGAATGAAATTAACAAAAATAAGCCCGGAAGTAGCGGGAGAATTTTATGCCGTTCACAAAGAAAGGCCTTTCTACGGCGAACTAATTGCCTATATGACAAGCGGTACTATTGTTCCACTTGCATTACAAAAAGACAATGCCGTCGAAGAATTTCGTAAATTAATCGGTGCTACAGACCCTAAAAAAGCTGAAGCGGGTACAATTCGCGCAAGATTCGGGACAGGAATCGAAGCAAATGCAATTCATGGAAGTGATTCTGACGAAAACGCTTTGCGTGAAATTGGCTTTTTCTTCCCCGAAAGTGAAATAGTAGCAGTAAACAAATAGCAAGAATTCGATAGTAAATGGCAAAATTCGATACGATAAAGCAAGAAATAATCCACGAAAATCCTTATTGGATATATCGGAAAGATGAATACTTGATGCCTAATGATGAAATCGGCAATTACTTTTTTGTCGAGACACCGGGCTCGGTATTTGTAATTCCGCAATTAGATGACGGCAGATTCATCCTTGTCAGACAATTTCGTTATTTGAATGGCAGATTCAGTATCGAATTTCCGGGTGGTGGAGTAAAATCTGAGAATAGTATAGAAGACAATGCTAAGAAAGAACTAAAAGAAGAAGCAGGATTAATCGCAGGTTCGTTCAAAAAAATTGGTGAGTTCAATCCCTTGAATGGAGTAACGAACGAAATTTGTCATGTGTTTTTTGCCCAAGAATTAAGATTTGAGGAAAATTCACCGGACGCCGGAGAAGAATTTTCAATTTTGACATTTAACGAAATAGAGATTGATTCGTTAATCAAGAGTGGTGAGCTGTGGGATGGGATGACGCTTGCTGCTTGGAGTTTATATAAATTGTGTATCAAAGGAGTTTAGAAAATGAAAGTATTGTTCGCCATCTTAATTTTGACTTTCCTGATTGGCTCGGGAAAAGTATATTCTCAACAAAAATCGAGCCCGGAAACAGAACCGTTAAAGTATTCAATCAGGGTTAATTTCCCTGTTAATGTCCATCATACTTATACATTCACTGAGATTTCGAAAATCACACGATATTTTAGTGACGGTACTTCTAAGCAATTCAACAGAGAATTGACTTATTACTTTGGCTTGAGAGCACCTAATGATGCTTCCAAAGATGGATTCAATCAAATAGAAGTATCGGTAGATTCATTGCAATACAGGTTTTCAGATGGCGATACGACAATATTTTTCAATTCTCAAGCGGATGATATGAGAATGCCGGGGAATGATGATTACAAAATCGCCTCCATACCTTTAGGAATGTCATACATAGTTACCTATTCTCCTTATAATGAAATTGTCAAAATCGAAGGTGATAGATTGGAAACTCAGAGAGAATATCTAACAAATCCCGCGACCGGACCGAGTGACTCTTTGGTCAAGAATACATGGCTAATCGGATTGTCAGATTTTGCACTTAGTAATTATTTTGATATTGTGAAATCAATTCCCCCTACATTCAAAGCGGCTAAGGATACATCTTGGACAACAGCTGTCCCTGTATCAATTGAAAATACACAATTTATTGATTCGGCAAAATTTACACTAAAGCAAATTACACCCAAAAATTATGTTATCGAAGGTCAATCTACTAAATTTACGCCGCTGGCTACAAATGCCCGCATGTTCAATATTATGAAACTTTTGCATCTATCAGATGCAAAAGGCACTGCAAATTACACGTTGATGATACATCCTCGTGGAACAGTGAACGAGTTTAAAGCCGTATATAAGATAGATTTAACTTATCCGCTATTGTCTGACGAATTTAAGCAAACAATAGAAACAACAAGACATTGGAAATTAGATAATATGTATATGTGGTAAACCTTTAAACATGTTTTTGCTATTTGGCAAAAATTGCTTATCTTAGAATATGGTATGGTATATATTATCATATCATATTTTTTTTTCAGGGGGTTTGCAGTTTCTAATATATTTATGATAATAAAATGAACAAGAGAAAGTCCAATTTTAAGGAAATTATTTCGCCGATTGATGTAATACCTGTAATTGTAATTCTAATCGGTTTGTTGATAGCACTTTTTTTTGAGGATAGTGCAGTCCGACTAATCGGAGTCAGCGTAGCTGTACTCGGAGCAGTATCATTATTTATGCTGATTTCGCAACGCAATTCTGATGTTGTCCGAAATCCATTCCCAAAATCCTCCGAAGGACAAGATTTTGAAGTGACTACAACTAAAGATTATTCAGGCACTCGGCGTACAGTAGAAAATTTCGAAGAATCTTTCGGCAAGGATGATGAATTCCCGATGACTGAAACTGCCTATATGAAATTCGAATCCGACAAAGATAAAACTAATGTCCAATCAAAACAAGAAACTACAAAAGCCACATCAAAAACATACGTAGCCGAATCTCGTGCATCAGGATTTTCATATAACGAAAGCACTTCGGGAATGCGAATTGTCGGTATAACGAAACGGACTCATAGTGCTGTTTCGATTGCTCCTGAAGATTTAGCAAAAAGTACAGAATTGGAAGAAAAAATTCGGATTAAGGAAAATATCAATAATGAAAATACATATACAAATGTTGCTGATAACATCGAACATTACGATGTAAATGAGCAAGAATCGCAACAAGAAAATAAACAGATTCATGATGTAGAACCTGTGAGCCAATCTGCACAAACTACTGATGAATTTGACGAACTCGAAGAGATATATGAGGTTCAAGAAATGGAACCCATAATCGAAGAGATTGACGGACCGTTAAACACGAAAGAAGAAATAATCGAAGAACAGGCTGATATTCCGATTAAACAACAAACCAAAAAATTTACCGAGAAAAAAATTGACCTACCGATTTCGGTATTTACAGAAATTGACCAAATACTTGGGGATGAACCTCGTAAGGAATTTGAGTACTTTTTATCTCGTATTTTGATCATTATCCGCTCTATAACGGATTCACGAACAGCTCTGTTCTTACTTGCCGATTACGATAATAACGAATTTATACTTGAAGCATTTGCTACAAATAAACCGGAATTGATTTCAGGCAAAAAACGGATACCAATTTCTACTGATATTTTAAGCCAAATATTAGGTAATGCGAAACCAGAAATATTGACTGACATTAACCCATCTGCAGAACTTGATTTGATACCTTATTACAACCAATATTCTCAGACTATGTCATTTGTGGGTGTGCCAGTTTTTTGGGGAGAGCATCCCGTCGGTGTCTTATGTGCCGATTCAACTTCCAATGATGCATACAGTTCTTCAACAGTTGCATTTTTGGGACACTTCACAAAGCTAATATCTGCACTTGTCAAAAGCTACACACAAAAGTATGATTTATTACAAGCATCAAAAACCTTGGAAGCTGTCAACTTGTTTAATTATATTGCTACATCGAGCAAAGATGGTGCAGAAAATTTGGCTGAAACAATCGTTGATTCTGTTTCGCGAATTTTTGATTATCAAACGACAGGTGTAGTTGGATTCAATTCCGAAAAACAAATTTGGGAACTTAAAGCAGTAAAATCTGCTTTCAACTATAGCGTAGGTCAGGAAATTACATTCGAAGATTCAATCGTTGGAGAAACAATTACCTCTTGCAAAACTTTAAGGTTTACATCAAAAGAAGTTAGGGGTGTAAGGCATACAAAGTTTGAACCGAAATTAGAATCCGGCGAATTCATCAGTATTCCACTTCGCTCGGCAACAGGTGTTTATGGTGCGATGTTTGTCGAAAATGTGTCGGTTAACCATCTTTCAGATTTCGATGTTACAATTTTAGAGATTCTCGGAATTCACGCCGGTAATGCTATTGAACGTATGCACCTGATGGAAAGTCTGAACCGATCGCAACTTCTTAACCACGAAACTGGTCTGCTCAATCCTACTGCTTTTTATAAGCGAATCGAAGAAGAAATGGACAGAAGTCGAGACATGCATAATGATTTGACTTTATGTATATTCAAAATTGACAAGTATGCAGCACTCGACCCTGAAAAGCATTGGGACCGTTATGAATTTGCTCAAATGATGGTTATCGAAAAGGTGAAAAAATATCTTAAAAACTATGAAAAATTTGGGCAAATAGATGAATCCACTTACGGAGTACTTTTCGTTGCTAAGGAATCAAATCAAGTAAAATTAATTGCCGAACGAGCAAGAGCCGAAATTGCAAATACTGTATTAAACGTTGATGGAAGTAAATTTAGCGTTACTTTGAGCATAGGAATTGCAGGACTATCGAATTCCGACCACGATATTTCATCGTTTATCAATAACGCAGGTAGTGCATTAAACAAAGCTCTCGAACGTACTAATAATGTGCACTTGTTTTACTAATTCTCTTAAACTTATATGAAACGCGAAAAATTAACAACTCAACTTCTCGATTTGATACTAAATTCTGAAGTTCCTCTGAGGCTTTTAGATATTTCAAAATCACTCGGAATTAAATCAGACACAGAAGAATATGCTATATTGCAAAGTTCTCTCGAGCATCTTATCGGAACAGGTGTAATCGAAAAGACCGCAAAACGAAGATATATTTTCAAGCAAAATGATTCCGACTCGACGATTACAGGCACCATTAGAATTGAAAATGATAAGGGAGTTATTGAGACACAACTATCATTTGCACCGAAAGTCAGCATTCAAACTCGAAATTTGAACACAGCGCTTCACGGCGATACAGTTGTAGTGCAACTTCATGCACAAAAAAAGGGCAAAAAAGCTCGCGGTGAAGTAACCAAAATCATCGAACGAAATAAAACAGCAATCGTTGGAACGATAGATTATAACGGCTACTACTACTTCCTCATACCGGACGAAGCACATTATTATGTAGATTTTCTCATACCCGAAACAAAACTCAAAGGTGCAAAACTCGGCGATAAAGTTAAAACAAGTTTATTGCATTGGGATGACCCTCTACAATCACCAACTGCTGAAGTTAAGGAAATAATTGGCAAATCGGGCATTCCCGTTGTCGAATTTGATTCCATAATTCGCGAATTTGAATTGCCGACGGAATTTCCCGATGGAGTAATGAAAGAACTTGCAGCTGTAGTCCCTGATATTAAGCGAAAACCACCCGGAAGGATGGATTTGCGTAATAAGCTCATAATTACTATTGACCCATTCGATGCGAAAGATTTTGACGACGCATTGTCCTTAGATATGCTGCCAAACGGTAATTACAAACTTGGAGTGCATATTGCAGACGTTAGCCATTACGTCCCCGAGAATAGCGAAACTGATATCGAAGCCCGTTACCGCGGCAATAGTGTTTATCTTGTGGATAGAGTTGTCCCGATGTTGCCCGAATTATTATCCAATGAAATTTGTTCGCTCAACCCAAATGTCCCGCGTCTAACGTTCTCAGTTTTTATGGAAATTGATATGAAGGGTAATGTAGTTGATTACGAAATCGCTGAATCAATCATTAAAAGCAAAAGACGCTATAATTACGATGAAGTATTGGAAATTATTGAATCCAAAAATGGTGATAACTCTCAATTGATATTACAACTTCACGATTTAGCCGAAAGGCTTAAGTATAATAGGTTTCGCAACGGTGGAATTAATTTCGATACTACAGAATTCAAATTCGTACTCGACGAAAACAAGCAACCAATCGAAGTTTTACTCAAAAGAACTACCAAAGCAACTTCGCTTGTAGAAGAATGTATGCTCTTGGCAAACCAAACGGTTACTCTTCATATCAAAAAATTGCGAAAAGAATACTTCATGGAATTACCCTTTCTATACCGCGTACACGAAGAACCTGACCCAAAAAGGATATCAGAAGTTTTGGAATTTATAGCTTCATTAGGACATAAAACCAAAAAGAAGAAAATTACATCATCAGATATCAATAATATATTGGAAAGTTTCGACGGCAAGCCGGAAGAACGTGTTGTGAACCAAGTTTTGATACGTTCAATGGCTAAAGCGATTTATACAGATAAAAATGTAGGTCATTATGGGCTCGGATTTACTGACTATTCGCATTTCACCTCCCCTATTAGACGTTATCCCGATTTAATCGTACATCGGTTACTGAAAGAATATGCAAAAGGCAAACCGTCGCCGGATAGATTAGTTTTTCTCAAAATGTTTGTCAAAGATTGCGGATTTCATACCTCAAGCACTGAAAGAACGGCAATGGAAGCTGAACGAGCTTCTATCAAACTGACACATGCAGTAATGTCCGAAAAGCACATTGGGAGTTCTTTCAACGGTACTATAACCGGCGTTACAGGATTTGGATTATTCGTCCAAATGGATGATATTTGGGCGGAAGGATTATTACATATTCGTGATATTAATGATGACTACTACGTTTTTGAAGAAGCAAAATACAGATTAGTCGGCAAAAGAACTAAAAAAATCTTCGGTCTTGGAATGAGAGTTAGAGTAAAAATTATCAAAGTCAATATCAATAAACGAAATATTGACCTTGCTTATGTTGATAGTATCGAATAGGCGATTATGTTTACAGGATTAATTGAAGAAATCGGTACGATAGATTCGGTCAAGAACATTGGCGGTGGAAAGCATTTCACTATCGCAGCTAAGAAAATCATGGACGATTTGAAAATTGATGACTCCGTCTCAATCAATGGAGTTTGCCAAACGGTAGTTTCTCATACAGATAAAACTTTTGAAGTAACCGCAGTCGAAGAAACCTTACGAAAGTCAACTTTGGGGCATTTCAAAAATGGCGATAAAGTGAATTTGGAACGTGCAGCCGCTGTGGGTGATAGGCTCGGAGGACATATCGTTCAAGGGCATGTGGATTGCGTTGCATATATAAAATCAATCGAAAAGGAGCAAACAGGAATTCTCGTCTGGGTGGAATATCCGCCTGAATATAATAAATACGTCGTAATTCACGGTTCGATAGCTATCGAAGGAGTAAGTCTGACAGTAGCGAGAGAGAACAGTTCCGCTTTCATGGTTTCCATCATACCACATACTTGGGATGTTACTACATTGCGAACTTTGAAACCCGGAAGAAAAATAAATATTGAATTCGATATATTAGGTAAATATATCGAAAAAATGCTAAAACGCGAAAAAAGCTACACACCAACCGGATTAGAAAAATTCATTGACCAACCGGATTGGTAATTTATATTTTCATCAATTTAATTGTCCCAAATTTCAAACCATTAGAAATTTTAACAATATAAGCGCCACTTGGGAAATGAGATAAATCCAACTCAATAGCATTCCCACTAATTATATTTATATTTGATTCATAAATCAATCTTCCCGAATAATCAACAATGCTACATTTGGCGGCACTAATACAGTCGAAAGTATGATTGATGAATGCATTGTTGACTACAGGATTTGGGTAAACCGATAAATGAGCTTGAGGCAAATTCGATTCTCCAACACTCGATGAAGACCTGATTAATTGCATATAATCAAATTTGCCGAGCATGATTTTTTCCAATTTGTCCTGCGGAACTTCAAACCAATCCATAAGCAACGAATAATAAACAGACCTAAAATCGAATTGATAATCAAGATTATCTCGTACCGTAACCTCATTGGGTATAAATGGATTGTTACCATGAATAATGGGATTGACCATCGAACCGAACAAAAACATTGGTGCCGACGTTCCGTGGTCAGTTCCAAAACTTGCGTTAGCAAGGATTCGTCTGCCGAACTCGGAAAATGTCATGCCAACTACTCTATCTTCTAAGCCATGAAGTTTTAAATCTTGCTGGAATGCACCTACTGCTTCAGCAACACTTTGTAACAAAGTGGCATGAGTACCAAATATTGGATTTCCGCTCACAACTTGGTCTGAATGAGTATCAAAGCCACCCAAACTGACAACATAAACCTTAGTTTTCAAACCACCGGCGATAAGTCTGGCGACGGTTTTGAGCTGGTCAGACAATTGATTTTGTGCCGAATTGGGATATTCCACCAAATTAGTTGATTTTTCTAAAGCACTTTTGAGTGTAACAGAATAATTATTTGTTTGGCTAATTACAGAGCGAATATATTTCAATTCCAAACCGGCGCGAATTTCAAGTTCACTATCATAGGGAATATCATTCAAATCATAGAATTGCCCATTTGGAGCTAATGCCATACCCATCGAAGCAACGTGCCCTTGGCAGGTTTCCGATACAACACTTCCAACAGTAATTGACAATGGGTCTTTGAATTCTTCATTCGGATAATTAGCCGGGAAATCGGGATGATATTCCGAAAGATAACGCCCAAGCCATCCGGTGGTTACGACTTTATCCGAATCTGATGCCGAAGTCCAAATATCTGTAGAGCGAAAATGCGAAAAATTCGGATTAGGATAACCAACTGATTGGACAATTTCGAGTTTAGCATCATCTTGTAAATTTTTCAAACTCTTCAAAGATGGGTGCAATCCTGTCTCATCATTAATTCTAAGAACGTCTTTTTCGGGAATAATTACTTGCCCTCTGAATTTGGCAAGTAAATCATATTTATCTAAAGGAATTACTGTATTTAACCCATCATTACCACCTACAAGGTTGATCAGAACTAATATTCGGTCATTTTCTTGTCCTAAAAAGCCCATTAACTCATTAAAAGGGCTTGACATCAGATTCACCGGCATTCCATTTATCATAATTGGTAAAGTAGAAACTGCCAAACTTGTTTTGATGAAATCTCTTCTTTTCATTTCCATTCCTACATTAAATGATAATCAGCTGATGATAAAATACTTTTGAATAATAACTTAAGCCGGTACAAAATTGCATTCTTAACTTCCTTGTTATCCGGATTATCAACCATATACAACCAAAAGGAAGTCCATTCATAATCGGGATTAGTCTGCAAAACTACTTCGGAGAGATAATCCATAATACTTTGATTTTGAATTATATTCTCAGCCAATACATCAGGCAGAAGGAAATTAAGAGCGTCTTTAATTAGTTCTAAATGCTTTTCGGGTTGGCTGAAATTTGCAACCACTTTAAATAAATCTGCTTGAAGAGTGAATTCTGCTTGTCTCAAACCATTTAAAATAAAAACATCACTTAATATAGTACGAAACTGAATCGAAACAGAACTTGTCCACGACCTGTAAAATGATGGTTCTTGATGGTACGCGGGCCATCCGGCTACACTCGGCGGATTGCTGATTATCATCCCTTGAATATATGCTTGGACAAAACCGTAATTGAATAAATGTGCGAAACTCTTATCATAATCCTGAGTTTCAGGGAATTTTGTATCAAAAATCTTATACATTCCGAGGATAAAATCCATCGGATTTTTTATCATGACAGCTCTATTTTGCAAATCGTAGAAATGTGAACTTTCAAAAAGAGCTTTTAGAACGGGTTTGATTTCAAAGTCATTGTCAATCAAAATCTGAGCTAAAGGTTTAATCACATTATTTTCAGTTTCTTCGGAAATATCATAATAAACGAACCATCTATAAATATCTCTGCAAAAATTTGCGGCTGTTTCAAATTTAGAAAAAATCATTGAAATCAAGACTTTATATTCGTCGGCACCTTCATCTGATATTTGAGTAAAATCAAATGCTTTAGAAAATTTCTTGATTCCTTTATCATGTCTGGCAGGTAAGAAAAAAGCAATTGCATTTGGTCTATTAGCCCGCCAACCTGTTAGTACACGTGAGGCTTGCAGAACATCTTCTTCAGTATAAGTAGTATAATCACCGGGGGCAATATTCGGTCCTTTGCCAATTGTAAATAACTCAAACAACTCACGTGCAAAATTTTCATTAGGATTGCCGAGTACGTTCGTGTCTCCGTTTAAATATAAAAGCATAGAAGGATTGATGGTCATTTCTTCTGTGAAAGTTTTTATATTACCGAGAGAATTTTTACGAATTAATTCTAAATATTTATATGTGATTTTTGCATCTGATACTAATAAAGATTCAGTAACGAAATGGTTGTGCCAGAATAATATCATTTTCTCGGTAATAGACAGGTTTTGGTTCAACATGTTGCCAAACCACCAAGAAAGTAAACTTTGTAATTTCTGTCCATCATAAAAAGGGTCATAGCCGGTGTCTATCCAAGTTTCGCCATAAGCTATACCTGATTCATCTACAAAAGGGTATTTGGGCAATTCAGGTGCTGGAGATGGTTCTAACAATTTTGCAACAGCTTCCTCCATACTTAATGCCGACAAAATATCCAAATCGGACTTTTTGTATCCGAAAAGAGTTCTTCTCGCCAAATGAGACGCTTCGTTTCGACTCCAAGTTCCTTGATATTTTTCCAAATCCCCGGTCGGTTCGTCAAGAAATCGTTCAGAGTGTTTATCTACAAGTACCTTACTGCCTACAAAGCCGGATAAAAAGTCCCTTCTTTTCATAATTTTTCAGAAATAATTAATAATCTCGTAATTATGACATTTAATTTACGAAAAAGTTTAATTAAAACAAAATATTTATTTCGTCTGATAAAATATTGCAAGCCAAATGGTTTTTTCCGTGCGGGAGGTTTCGGCTACACGATGCTTTTTGTGAGATGGTATTAATAAATAATCTCCGGATTTTAAATGGACCATCTCATCTTCAAATTCAATTTTAGCTGAACCTTTAAGCAAAATCACCCATTCGTTTTCGTTTTGGTCGTACCAAAAACTATCGGGAGAAGTGTTGCCTGATGAAATAATCCGTTCTATACGGACATTCGGAGAACGGACGAGGATTTCGATGACCTCGTCCGTTGATTTGGGTAAATTAGAAAATATATTTTCAATCTTATTCATATTCAATAAGTAACTCGTTTTTGGCGACAGTTTGGTTTATTTGTACATGAACTTTTAGGATTTTGCCTCTGATAGCTGATTTTATAAGATTTTTCATTTTCATCGCTTCGAGTACAAGCATATCCTGACCTATTTCTACTAATTGTCCTGGTTTAATAAAAATTTCCCTAATAGTACCCGGAATAAAAGCATAAACCAATTTAGGATTATGTGGAATATAGGGCTTTCTCGAGGCGAATTTTTTTGTTAATTTGGTCTCGTAGAGTGTATCGTCTATATTTAAGTCAAACACTTCTTTATTCATATCACATCTCCTTAAAATGGTGGAATGCCATGCTTCTTGCTTGGTCTGGCTTCCTGTTTGTTGGTGGAAATATGTAATGAATGGAGTACGTAATCACGCATTTCCTCCGGAACAATGACTGCATCAATATAGCCCGCAGCAGCAGCTTTGAACGGATTTGCAAACTTTTGGATATATTCGTCAACCTTTTCTTTGCGAGTTCTATCGGGGTCGTCCGATTCAGTGATTTCTTTTTTGAAAATAATATTTGCAGCTCCTTCGGGACCCATTACTGCAATTTCAGCTTGAGGTAGTGCAAAAACGAAATCCGCACCCAGATGTCGCGAACACATTGCGATATATCCGCCACCATAGGCCTTGCGAAGTATTATAGTGATTTTAGGCACAGATGCTTCGCTATATGCGTAAAGTAGTTTTGCACCATGACGAATTACACCAGCATGTTCTTGGTCAATGCCGGGCAAATACCCGGGCAAATCAACGAGCGTGAGCAAAGGAATGTTGAAAGCATTACAAAATCGAATGAAACGGGCAGCTTTGTCGGATGAATCAACATCAAGCACACCTGCTAAAACCAAAGGTTGATTGCCGATAACACCCACAGTTTCACCATTGAATCGTGTAAATCCGATTACGATATTTGCAGCCCATAACTCCTGCACTTCGAGAAAGTCCGAATCATCGGCTATTGCTTTTATAACGTCACGGATATCATAGGGTTTCGTCGGTTCTTTGGGAATGATGTCATTGAAATTCATGTTGATTTTCGGAAGCTTTACCGGGAATTTCTCAGGCTTTTTCGAACTATTCCAAGGAATGAATGTAACAAGTTTTTTTATTTGCTCAAAACATTCAAGCTCCGAATTGGCAAAGAAATGTGCATTTCCGGTCATTTCGGCATGAACTCTCGCACCACCCAAATCCTCCATACTGATTTCTTCACCAAGAACAGTTTTGATAACCTCAGGTCCAGTAATGAACATTTTGGAAATGTTATCAACTACAAACACAAAATCTGTCAATGCCGGCGAATACACTGCACCACCGGCGCATGGACCCAGAATAACAGAAATTTGCGGAATAACACCCGATGCCAAAGTATTGCGATAGAAAATTTCACCATATCCGGCAAGCGAGTTTACACCTTCTTGGATTCTGGCGCCTCCGGAATCATTAATCCCAATAAGTGGAATACCCAATTTAATGGAATGGTCCATGATTTTTGTGATTTTACGAGCGTGAGCCAATCCAAGTGAGCCGCCTGCAACCGTAAAATCTTGAGCATAAATACATACGGGATAGCCCAAAATAGTTCCCGTTCCGGTCAAAACTCCATCACGAGGCAGATACTTTTTGTCCATACCGAAATCTTCGGATTTGTGCTCGACAAAAAGGTCATATTCGTGGAAAGATTTATCGTCCAAAATAGCTTCTATTCGGTCACGAGCAGTCATTTTACCCATTTTAGCTTGTTTTAACTTGCCTTCTTGGGCTGGCTCGTCAATTTTTTTCTTTCTTGAAAAAAAATCTACGATTCTTGTAGCGAGAGACATTTTTAACACCTCAACATTAGAATAAAATTACCGATTATTCGGTTTTAGTTAATTCAAAAATACGCAATTTTCAAGGAAATCACAAAAATTATCGTTTAATGTGATACCATTCCCAAATGGTGGATGATTCTTATGTTTTGAAGTACAGAACACTATCCATAAACATAGCCCACGAACTCATTCGTGGGTTATGATATTATCAGATTTTCTTAAATTGCACCATAGTAAAAAGGTAGGGTTTTTTGAGAACGAATATGACTTATGGGCACGCACCGAAATACCGCCACGAGAGCGGGGCTGGTGGCACATTTAAAACGTTCCTCTGCTTGATAGAGTGGGGAATGCTTTTTGGATTGTTAATAACCTCATTTCATATCTGCGATTTTGTTTCGGAGGTATTGTTCGGATACTCCAAGTTGGATTGCGGTGTATTTCAGTGGTTTGTCTTTGTTTTGTTTATAGAATCGTATCACAAAACTGTCAAATTTGCTCATTTTGGGTATATAGAATTGCGTTCCGCCCAAATGTCGTAGTATTTGTCGCATGGCTTCTTCGCCGCAAACATCTGCAAGTAGCCTCATGTCGGGCGTCACTTCGTCAATCTTGATTAGATCATACACATCCATAGAAATCCTCCTCGTCAAAATTAATAGAGTCTAACAAAAAATTATCGTTGCGTAAGATTGTATTGTTTTCCATGTAGTCCTCAAATAGAAATATGAGGTCGTCGGCGTTGCTCCCTTCGATGAAGCCTTTCTCGGTCAGCAATTTGACCATTTTCCCCAGAAAGTACAATGCGATGGCATGTTCTAATTCTTGGTCGTCGTTTCTTGTGATTGCAGTCGGACACGCTAGCCGGACTACGATAAGCTCATCACTTACATCGAACGAATCCGCGATTGAATGAGTATTTGACATAATTTACACCAATCATTTTGATATTTAAGAAAAATGCTTTATATTGCATATGTAATTATTACACAATAAGTAAATATTTTACGAAGCAAAAATATGTAGAATTTACACATTTTGCAAGAAAATTATTTAAAAAATTTTTATGAATGATTATAATAATGAAGTTGGGCGAAGATTGAGATTGATTCGCAATGTTTTCAACGAGGGAGGAAAGTTGACCGCTGACCAGTTTGCGTTCTTGCTTGGCGAAACGCGTGATAAAATCACGAATTACGAGCTTGGCAGGGCTTCGATTCCTATAAGATTGCTTTTTGAGTTGTATAATCGTGGCATCAACCCGATTTATCTCATCACCGGAGAAGGCTCCTGTTTCGCAGCTAATAAAGCAGGGAGTGAATTCGCTACCAAAATGCTCTACCGGCTGGAGAATGGTTATATCACAGACCGCAAAACTATCGCTTTGGTAACTGAATTTGTGGGTAATATTGAAAATATTAGCTCGAAGCAGCCTGTACATGTCTATAAAGTCTCTGCCGGACGTTTGGAGAAGGATAAATAGATGAAAATTGATGACGAAGTCATTTTCTTGCATGAGATAAAGAAAAATTATTTGCTCAGTCTGAAAGGCTTTCAACATGCAGAACTTGAGCTTGAGCGATTGCATCAATATGCAATTAGCAAAGGGATGGTTGAACGATTTGATAAAGCAATTGAAATTGCTGAATCCGAAATCAATATTATCAACACTATGATGCCCGATATACGCAGTATCAATCAAGGCATAAAGGATTTATCATCCGATATGCGATTACGCATTTTGGCATATTTCCCTTCGGCAACTGAAAATTACCAGTCAAATAGCGAAGTTTTATTCGAAAGCATTGGAATTTCCGAAACTGATTTAGTGGTTTGTGATGTCGTTGGCGATTCGATGATTGGAGCAGGAATAAAATCAAGCGACCTTTTGTTGGCAAATTCATTTGAAGTTCCTGAAAGTGGCAAGATTGTAATAGTCGAAATAGAAGGTAAACTCTTTGTAAAACGTTATACAGTGCTTGATGGCGTGGTACACCTTATCTCAGAAAATCCCGAATATGAACCGATAATAATCAATTCCGAACAAAAATTCAGAATTAAGGGTGTTGTCAAACATATTCTGAGTAAAATTTAATTTTGTGAGTTTCAAAATTTTATTTATATTACATTTGATTTTAATACTAAAATCTTTTACTTTTGAACCAAATTGATTTAACAGATAGGGAAATTTAATGAACAGACCGTATGTATTAGTTGTAGATGATAACAAAATAACTACGAAATTGCTTAAACGCTATCTCGAAGCAAATGGATACGAAGCCGGTGAGGCTTTTGACGGAATTGAATGTTTAGAAAAAGTTGATGCAAGAATGCCGGATGCGGTAGTATTAGATGTTATGATGCCGCGAATGGATGGATACGAAACAGTGTCCAAACTTAAGGAAAACGATGCTACAAAGCATATTCCGGTTGTTATAGTCACCGCACTCAATGATATTCCGAATCAACTCAAGTCAATTGAATCAGGTGGAGACGATTTCTTGAGCAAACCTATTGAAGAGAAATTACTTGTTGCGAAAGTCAAACTAATGACTAATTTGAATCTTGCAAACAAGGAGCTAAATAAGTACAAGAGCCTTTTTAATGATTTGCTTAACGATAAAATTTCAAAAGAAGACGCTAAGAAATCTTTAGAGAACTAATATTTTAATTTTACGATAAAGACCAACGAGTTATTTTTGTTGGTCTTTTTTATTTTTTCAAATTGATTCGTCATATTGATGTAGATATTAACTATTTAGGTGAAATTATGAAAAAAATTGTAATAATATTGACAGCTTTAGCTTTTGTACTCTCCGCTTTCATTTTTCAGAGTTGTAATGTAATAAAAGACATCTCAAATACGCTTGCAAATGTATCCAAATTACAATTCAAACTTGATAATGTTTCAAATTTTCGTCTTGTAGGAATTGATTTAGGCAACAAACGTTCAGTGACAGATTTCAATGTAAGTGATGGATTGAAATTGACTAACGCCTTCGCTACAAAAAGCTTTCCGGCAACTTTTACCGTTAATCTGAATGCCTTGAATCCTAATGATGGTTCAAACAAAACTCAGAAAACTAATGCCACTATCGCGGGGTTGGACTATAGATTGATTTTGGACGATGTTCAAACTATTTCGGGTGATATTCAAGCACCAATCAGTGTTCCCGGCACAGGGCAATCTGTGAATATACCACTTTCGATGTCGCTCGATTTATTGAAATTTTTCGGCAATCGCGGCTACGAAAGCATCATGAACTTGGCTTTGGCGCTTGGAGGTGTTAACGGTACAGCAGCAAAAGTCAAACTTGATATTAAACCGACTGTTAATACAGCAATTGGTCCAATTACATACCCAAGTCGCTTGACTGTTATTGACAAAGAATGGAGATAGTAATAGAATCTATTATTTGTTTCTATGTTTCCACAATGTTTTGAGGTGAGTGGCAATTTCAGCTTCTTTGCCAATCTCTGTGGCTTTGTAGTAAATTTTTGGTGAAAGCGAATCAGGGAAATACTTTTCTTCTACAAAATGTCCCTCATAATCATGGGGATATTTGTAGTCTTTGCCATAGCCTTCAGATTTCATGAATTTAGTAGGAGCATTTCGCAATTTCATGGGAACAGTCGTATCAATTCCATTACGGATGTCGTTCAAAACCTTATTTATTGCAATGTATGATGCGTTAGACTTGGGTGCCGAAGCAAGATATGTAACCCCTTGTGCCAAATTTATCGCACATTCGGGCATACCGATGAAAGTTACAGCCTGGAAAACTGAAACAGCTACCGATAATGCAATAGGGTCAGCATTGCCAATGTCCTCGCTTGCAAATACGACCATACGCCGAGCAATGAACTTAGGGTCTTCGCCGGATTCGAGCATTTTGGCCATCCAAAATAAGGCAGCGTCAGGGTCTGAACCACGCATAGATTTTATAAATGCGGAGATTGTATCGTAATGTGATTCGCCCGATTTATCATAAAGTGGAACTTTGCTTTGGATGACTTTTTCAATTACGTTTCTGTCAATTACCAAATCAGTTTCCGATTCTGAAGCAACAAAAGAGATAGCCGATTCCAAAATATTCAGTGCAGTTCTCGCATCCGAGCCTGAAGGAATGAGAATAGCTTCCCAATCTGCGATTACAATATTGTATTTGGAAAATGATGTATCTTCAGAAATTGCTTTAGTAATCAATTCTTTGAGATGCGAATCCTGAAGTGGCGATAATTTATAGACTCTGCAACGACTGAGAAGTGCAGAATTAACTTCAAAAGATGGATTTTCTGTGGTTGCTCCAATCAATACTAAAATGCCTCGCTCCACAGCATGTAGCAAAGCATCTTGCTGTGATTTGTTGAATCTGTGAATTTCATCTATAAATAATATAGTCCGAATGCCGCGAGACCTATTGGATTGTGAGGAGTTTATAATTTCGCGTAATTCCTTCACTCCGGCTTCTACTGCCGAAATCCGCAAAAATCTGTAATCGCTTTCGGAAGCAATCGCATAAGCAAGCGTTGTTTTCCCTACACCGGGAGGTCCCCAAAAGATTATAGATTGGATATTACCCGATTTGACCATACGTGTTATCGCACCGTCAGTGGCGAGCAAATGTTCTTGACCAATAATATCTGATAATACTTTAGGTCTCATGCGCTCAGCAAGCGGAACAGAAACGCTGTCGCTTAATGATTCCGCCGGTGCAAAGAGTTCATTCATTATGTTTGCTGTATTTATTCGGCGTATTAATCAACCGAATGATGAATAAGATTCCGGTTCACGTTCTCGCGCTTGTCTTGATGCAGCTCTCATAAATCTTACGAAATAAACGATAGCAAATATTACAATCAAAAATGTCAATAGCTTACCAAAATTAAAAGTAGGCGGATAAACATCAACTGTACCGTCTTCGTTTTCAACATATGTTGGTCGTGAATAAAAGAAAGCCGGAGCAGTCATCCACCAAGCCATATTGCCTAGCATGTATCCAGTCATCAATGAACTAGAAAATCCGCCGTAATGATTAACTCGATAATCCATCTGCCCACCGGCAGCATTATTTGTACGGATAGACTCTGTTCTTCTTGGTGCTCCGTATTTAGCTTGAGCAGTTTGCCTGTCCATTCTTTGACCACCGAATGACGGTTGCTTCTTGGGATTTGCCGGCGGAGTTGACCTTGCTTGAGTGCCGCTTCTGTTACTCGAACGTGAGCGAGTCGCTCCACGAGAACGACCGAAACTTCCACCACGACGAGATTCGAAAGATTTTTGCCAATCAAAAGCATTTAGTTCAATCCCGAAATTCGGAACTGAAAAATTGAATTTAAAGTCTGTATTGGATGCAGTATTAATATCAACACTTGACAATAAAATACCAATATTGAAGAAAAAAACTGCAATTAAAAATATGATAAATTTCATCAAAAAATCTCCTCAGTTTCTAAAGAATTGTCTATGTTCCTATAGGTTATCTCTGCTCTGAATTCAACCAAATCAGGTATAGAATTTTTGTTAAATAACGACTTCAAGCCACTTTTGTTTTCGGTTGGTTTGATGTGAATGAATAAATTCACAACTCCATCGAGTGGTTCTTCGTCTAAAAAAAGCTCAGTATTATCAATTATTCCATCACTTTCGATTGTAAATAATCTCAAGCTTTTTGCTTCTTCAGCGGTGAATACCGGCGGAGTCACTTTAACATTATCAAAATAATCGAAAAAAATGTCTTTTGTATGAATTTTCTTATCTGTGCCTTCGTATTGAATAATAGCATCATATGTGCCGTCTTCGTCCAAATTCAGAAATAGCTCTTTCAATCCGGAAAGTTGCTCACCATTATAATAAATTGCCGTTTTTTCCAATCTTCCATTGCTTTCAATTGAAAAGGTTGCCATAAACTCCTTATGTTATTGTGCAATATTCAAAATGTTGATAATATCTTGTTTGTTCAATTCTTTAATCTTACCGACTTCGCCAATTAATAAGGCATTTTCGGCGATTTTTTCAAATTCATCAGGCTCAATGTTGAATTCACTCATTGAAACGGGTGCTCCCCAGAATTTGAATTTATCTTTCATTCTCTCAATTCCTGCTTCGACCGAATCAGCTTCCCAAACGTTTTTAGCCCAACGCTCGAAAATATGAGGTTTAAGCAAATTTACATATTCAATCCATGCCGGGAATATTATAGATAAACCTTCGGCGTGGGCGATTGTTGGGTGCAAAGCACTTATTGCATGTTCGATTCGGTGACAGGCAAATTCGCCTCCACCCATTGAAACGCTCGTAATGCCTTGCAATGCAAGAGAGCTACACCAAGCCAAATTTGCTCGCCAATCGTAATTCAACGGGTCTGCGACTAACTCATCAATAGATTTGATGACAGTACGCATCAATGCTTCGTTGATGGCTAAAGTTGATTCCTCGTTCTCGCCCATGAAATAGAATTCCATTATATGCGAAAGAGTGTCAACACCGCCATTTATAGTTTGGTTTATAGGCAAAAATTTCTGTACCGTTGGGTCAATTATAGAGACTTTGGGATAAACGTATTGCGAACCGAATGACCATTTCTTATTTTCTGTATCATTTGTCAAAACACCAAAAGAGTTTATTTCACTTGCAGTGGCAGAAATAGTCAGTACCGTGAAAATCGGCAAAGCATTATTCGGTTTATAAGTCTTCTCGAAAATCGACCAAATATCGGGTGCAAAGTATCCTGCTGCAATTGCTTTGGCTTCGTCAATTACAGAGCCTCCACCAACAGCTAATATTGCCTGAACTTTTTCTGAGCGAGCGATTTCAAGAGATTTTTCAGCATGGCTTAACACAGGATTGGGAGTTACTCCCCATTGTTCTATATAGTCAATTCCGTACTTTTCGAGCGAATCAATTACTTGCTCATAAACGCCGTTTTTTTTCACAGAACCACTACCCATCAAAATCATTACTTTTGAAATGCCATGAGAATGTATCTCCGAGCCTATTTCTCGAATAGTTTCTTTCCCGAAAATTATTTTCACGGGATTGTGAAATTTAAAATTATCCATTAGCTATATTATCCAATTAAAATTTGTTTGTCGGAGTTGGAGTTTCAGTCGTAAAATCAAGTTCAGAACCCAAAACACTGTGTGGTATTAAGTAAATCGCCAATAATACTCCGGCAGCAATCAAAGCCCACCATGTTTGTTCAGGATGTCTTTTCAATCTCCATAATGCCAAAAGCCAAGTTACAAACGAAATCAATGTTTTGTTGTCAGTCAAATCAGTACCGAACGGTAGCCCTGTCCAAAAATCTCCGAATGCATACCATTGAATAATAGGTCCGAGCATGAAACCGCCAATAAAAAATAAAATTGTTGTCCATAGTGCAAGTTTGAACACTTTACTACCTTTGAAAAGCACTTCAAGTGCTGCACGTGTAGAAAACACCATTGCCAAAAACATTGCCAAGACATGAGGAATCAGGAAATAAGTAGGCACGTAGCCTTTGTATCGCATTACAACATCGTTTTTGGTTATTGATTTGAGCAAATCATCTTGTTTGCCAAGTAAAACTTCGTATTGTACTTTTCCGGCAGGAGGTTGGCTCGGAATATAAGCAACCAAAGAATCGCCGCGCCGCTCCATATCCACGATTGACCATTCGTCATGACTTTTAAATCGTTTATATTTCATTTTGCCGATTATCGAACGGTCTTCGTTTACAACAGTTACAGGACAATCACCCGGGTCGCCAAAACTTCTTGGCAAACTGAATTCAACTGTAGTGCCACCGACATCTACTTTGCCTTTTTCCGGGTAAGTAGGTCCGGTTGAACGCTGATAAATTGCTATCACAACCATGAATACAACAGCGACGACCCACAATATGATGTTCTTACTCTTCGACATATATTTTATACCTTCAATAATTATTTAATCAATTCATTAGCTTCTTTCATAATTCCGATTGATTTTTTTACAAATGGGTCTGTCCTTACCATAACTTTGTTATATTCATTCGAACCCCATTTCACATAAGCAATCAATGCTTTAAGATGAAATAATATGTAATTTCTGTCAATCTTAAACATTTCTGCATTCCAAATATTGTTCGAGATACAGAAATTTGCAAAATGTACCATGTCATCATTTGTAAAATTAAAGGTTTTATCGAACAATTCAAAAGTTTTATATTCATTTTCGAACTTTTCGTAATGTTTTTCGATAAAATAAATTGACCAAGTCATCATAATTGCCTTTGCTCTCAATACTCTCGTTAGCATTGTCGTTGTATCATAATTGACAAAATAATCCGGGATAATGCCACCACCACCGATAACCGTCCTTCCTTTGGGAGTCTTGAAAATCGGCAAATTTGTTTTTCCGCCATGCTTTTGAATCATTTCGCTAATTTGAGAAAATTGTTCGTTGTCCATGTGTAATCTTGCGGATTGGTCTAATTCTACTTTTTCAGCGGAAGTCAAATTTTTCTGGAGAGTACGTCCAAGCGGAGTAAGATAATGAGCGACTGTAAGTCTAAATGATGAACTATCAGCCATATTATAAAATTTTTGTGCCGAAGCCTTGCCATATGATGACATGCCTACAACTAATCCTCTGTCGTTATCTTGAATTGCACCCGCGATAATTTCTGCTCCGGAAGCCGAATTTGTATCCATCAAAATGACAAGTGGCAAATCTTTCAACAAACCTTTTCCCGAAGCTACAAAAACAGAATCAAATTCCGGGGTTTTTGACTGTGTTCGGCAAATAACTTGGTCAGCTTTGAGAAAATGTTCTGCTATTTGGGCAGATTGTCCCAGAAATCCTCCGGGATTATTTCTCAAATCGAGCAAAAAATAATCATAATCATTTTTCTTCAACTCGCTCAGTGCTTCTTCAAATTCTGCCGGAGTCTTTTCCGATACTCTATTCATGAGTATATATGCAACTCGAGTTCCTGCGATAACGAAACTGGCGCCTATACTTGGTGAATCATATTTAAGTCTCGAAATACTATGCTTTTCGACTGTCCTTGTCGGAAATTTTCGTATTTCAATATCAATTTTAGTGCCTTCATCACCTTGCAACATAGCCAAGACTTCTTCTCGTTTCATCCCGACCGTGCTAATTAAATCTATCGCAGTTATTTTATCTCCTATTCGCAAGCCAATTCCTTCGGCAGGACTGCCTTCCGCAACGTTTGCAATAGTAGCGGTATCACCAACAACTATCAAATCTACTCCTATGCCAACAAGTACTCCTGCATAACGGTCACGCAAATAACTCGACATGGCTTTAGAATAATACTCGGATTGAGGGTCGAATTCTTTTAGCAAATGTGAAAATGCTTTGTCGCAAGCAGCTACGATATCAAGCGAATCGAAGTGATATTTCTCAGCCATTTCGAGTATGTATCTCAATTTTGCAGACTGAAAGTTGATAAGTTCGTTTTTATTTTCTTGAGGTAAGCATTCAGAGCTTGAAATCACAATTAGTGATAGAAATATTAGTAGCTTGTGTTGAAAAAAAAATACAAAATTATTCTTCATATTCATAATAATAATACTTATATTTGAAAATCTGTAACTATAAGACGAAGATTATCGTCTTTAGATGCAATTTGAATGTTGAAATTTGACGATAATCACTAATTGCGGAGTTTCCGAGTGTTGAGAAAAAGTTGCTTAAGCCTAGCATTTACTAGTATTGCCATAATTTTATTTATGGTTCAAAATGCCCAATCAAACTACCTACTTGACTCAAATCTTGCATTTAACGGCACCGTAAGAACAATCGTCAATCACAACGGTATCAATTATATGGGTGGCACTTTCACCAAAATTTCGTTTTTGACAGGTAGCGGAACTATTGTTGACGGAGCTTCAGGCGAGTTTTTGCCCGGATACCCAAAAATCAACGGCAAAATCAATGTTGCGATTCCGGATGGAAGCGGTGGATGGTATATCGGTGGCGAATTTACAAGAGTAGGTGGATTCGAGCGAAATAGGCTCGCTCAAATTGATGCTTCGGGAAATTTGACTTCATGGGCGCCAAGTGTTGACATCGGGCGATATCCTTACGTTTACGATATGGTAAAATATGGTAATTTGATTTTTGTAAGCGGCTCTTTTCAAGGTATAAACAATGATTTCCGCTCCTACATGGCTTGCATTGATTTGAATGGCAATCTTACTCCATTCAAACCCAAAATTGATGATGAAGTTTTTTCTATAGCAATTGCAAACGATACTATTTATGCGGGTGGAAATTTCAGATATATCAATGATGTTAAACGTGATTTTTCCGGTGCTATTAGCATTAATGGAACCCTTGCATCATGGTATCCCGAAGCAAATAATTATGTTCGCTCGATTGAAATTGAAGGCAACAATATATATCTAGGTGGTGCTTTCACAAGGCTTAAGGGCGAAACTGTCAATAGGCTCGGAATTGTGAAAACGAACGGTTTACTCGAACCTTGGTTTCCTAACGTTAATAGTGTAGTCGAATCAATTTCAATCAAAAATTCCAAAATTTACGTTGGTGGCAGATTTACAAAAGTCAATAATTTGAATCGTTTGTATTTGGCATCATTTGATATGAGCGGAATACTCCAAAATTGGGCTCCAACTGCAAATGGCAATGTTTTTTTTATAGATTATTTTGGAGATAAACTATATGCTGCAGGAGCTTTCAGCAAAGTTAACAATCAAGAACGTGCCGGATTTGCTTCCATCAATGATGATGGCACAGTTTCGGATTGGAACCCCTCATGTAACGGCACCGGATTAGCAGTTTCGATGATTGGCGACGATATTTTTATCGGTGGCAATTTTACAGGATTGGGAGGTGTGAATCGAAATTACGCTGCTGCTATTGATGCAGACGGTAATTTTACTTCTTGGGACCCAAATCCAAATGCCGAAGTTTCCGGAATTTCATATATGAATGGCAAAATTTATATTGCGGGAAATTTTACAAAATTGGGAGCAATAAATCGTAAATATTTAGCAGCTGTTAGATTGGACGGAACTTTATGTCCATTTTCAATCAATCCGAGTGCTGCCGTTTATGCTGTTAAAGCAAAAAATGATTTGATATATATTGGCGGGAATTTTTCAAAAATCAATAATACTGACCGAAAATACATTGCCGTATTAGATACTAATGGTGCACTTACACCTTGGTCGAGTTCTCCCAATGCTTCTGTTTATTGTTTGGACGTTAATGACGGTGATATTTATATAGGTGGTTTCTTCACAATGGTCAATGGCAGCCAACGCAATCGTGTGGCAGCGATTGATTCGGATGGAAATTTATTGCCTTTCAATCCTGACGCAAATAATTCAATATTGAGCATACTATATTATAAAGGGAGAATTTATCTTGGTGGTTGGTTCAGTAGCGTGATGGGCACTCCACGAAGCCGTTTAGCAGCCTTCAACGAAAAGGGGAATTTATTAGATTGGAATCCCTCGCCTGATAATACTGTTTGGACAATTTACGGCTATCACGAACCTTTTGATGTGATTTACATCGGTGGCGATTTCACAAAACTTTCAGGACAGGATTTCCTCAATCTTGCAGCAGTTGACTTATTCGGCAATATTTTGCCTTGGAAACCCAATCCTGACCGTCCCGTTTATGCTCTTGCTGGTAGCCCCGATGCGATATCTTCTGGAGGCGATTTCCGCAGTTTGGATAATTCGCTTTCACCAAATTATGCCTTGCTAAAATATTATACGCAAATTCCTGAAATTACAATTTTGATTTCTCCTGAAGATGAGGCACTCAATCAGCCAATCATTAATACTTTTGTTTGGGAACCCGCAGTTTTTGCTTCTCATTATCAGTTGCAAATTGGAACTGACCCGAATTTCGTTAATCTGCCTTTGTTGGATATTGATGTTTATTCAATTCAATACACTCTTCCGGATTCAATCTTGGACTATTCAAGCCAATATTTTTGGCGAGTTAAATCCAAAAATTCACAAGAAAATTCTGACTGGTCGGAAGTTCGTTCATTTACAACGCAAATTGAACCGCCAGCACCTCCTGCTCTTATAAGCCCTGAAAATGAGGAAGAACAAGTTGACTTGGCTCCTCTATTTGTATGGTATGAGTCTTTGACAGCTACGAGTTATACAATTGAAATATCATCTGATTCTGATTTTTCAACCATTGTTACCACAATATCAAATTTAAACGACACTTCTTTTGAATTACCCGGTGGATTTTTGGCATCTCTCACCCAATATTGGTGGAGAATGAGAGCTTCAAACGCCGGTGGACCCGGTCTATGGTCTACACCATTTTCATTTACAACAAAAGAATATATTATTCAAGAGATTCAGCTTGGTATGGGTTGGAATTTGATTTCATTGAATATATTTGCGGCTGAACCTGCTTTAGAAGATATTTTTTCTGAAATTAACGAAGACATTGAAATTGTGAAAGACAATGCTGGAAATATATATTTCCCTGAGTTTGAAATCAATACAATCGGAAATTGGAACTTCAAAGAAGGTTATTCGGTATATACAAAAGCTATTACATCCCTTGAAGTAGTCGGATTGCCGGTTTTTCCTGCAGATAATCCGATTTCACTTAATGCCGGGTGGAATCAGATTGGCTATTTGCGTAATTCGGCAATGAATATTGAAATCGCGTTGGAAGACATTACCGATGACAACAATTTGGTGATTGTCAAAGACAACGCCGGAAATATTTACTTCCCCGAGTTTGGTATCAATACTATCGGAGACATGATACCCGGTCAAGGCTACCAATTATTCATTATCCAAGCTGATACGCTCGTTTATCCTGATAATTGATACGAAAGGAATAAACATCTGATATCATAACCCACGAATGAGTTCGTGGGCTATGTTTGTTTCAAATTTTACTATTACTTTATACTGATATACATTTGTGATTCGCTATTGCATTGGTAGCTAAGCAAATCTACTGAGCAGCCATCTTTCGCAGTTGGTCTATATTTGTATTGGGTATCAATGATGTATTTGCAAACATCAGATTCGTATCTGTATAACATAAGCTGAGTCCCGGCTTTGTCATCTTCACCGATTTCAATATCGCGTAATTCAATTTTAGTGTTTGCTGTTCCTTGGACTACATTATCGTAAAGTATTTCTGTAATCATCTCGATTGATAGGTATTTGATGTACTTTGGGTTGACTTCACTATCGTATTCTAATACAACATTCCGAGTAAGCCTGTATGATGAAGAATTGTCCTGGCTTGTTCCGCTATATTTTTTCCCTTCTCCGGTGAGCATCATTTTCTGAGCTCCAATAGAGATATTGCCTTCAGCTTCTGAACTATTATCAGGGCAAGTTGTAAGGTGATTACCCGACACTGTAATCATGCTAATGAATTCAATTTGTTTTTTTGGAGCAAGTTTGAATCGAATAATATACCCATCAAGATAATTTCCGCCATCCCATAATGCGAATTTCATCATGACATCAATCTGTTTTTTATTATCAACTAATTCCGATAGTGGAATTACTGCTTCAATGAAATTAGTGCCCGGATTGTAGGATTTCATATTACTTGCTTCGAAAATAAGACCTCCGGCATCGTAATCATATGCCCGAACATCCAGATGGAGACTTTTTGAGGTTTTTGTAGCATTGTAAACGGGTAAGCTCAATTTTATTTTGTCAGCCGAATCCGGTATTACTTCAACTTTCACATTTCCATAATCGTAAATCCAAACATATGATTGGCTAACACTGTTGTCGTATTGCATTTGTACATGCCAATCAATAATCCGTCCGTCGGATTGACGTTTGATAGGCACAATGAAGGAAAGTTCGCCAAAGTAGTTTTTTAGAGGCATACCAAGCGTATAAAGAGCTTTTGTTGTAGGAACTGCTTGGTCTGCATAAAGAATTTGAAATGCTTCCGTTGCATACTTATCCTTGACTAACCAGTCGTAATCTGCCTTTTTGTAAAATCCGTCATTGGCTTGATTTTGAGGATTGTGGTAAATCAGTTTTACAGATATTTTTGCTGCAGAAACTAAGTCAACTTCGTAACCGACAACAAGTACAACGTGCGCCCCAACACCCGGGTAGCGTAAGTTTAGCAATACAGGTATGTTCTGGTCTAACTTATTTCTGATTTCTCGCAAAAGATTAGTTTTCGAAACAAATGATGATGCTTCAAATTCGACACCAGTTATACTTTTCAGCGATGATGGTAAATTTCGGCTGAAATCCCAAAGTCCTATACCATCATCTAAGGATGAATGTCCCAATTTCTTGACAAAATCAATGATTCTAATTTCTTTTTCGCGGTCATTTACAGGCGCATAAGCTCTGCCAATCATTGCAGCACAAGTAGCCCAACATGAATTTCCGGGTTGTTCATAAAATGGCATTTCAATTATTTTTGCCTCAGCACCTTCAGCAAGGTCTTCGCGACGGGTCCAACTGATTGCTACACGTGAATATTTACCGCCTCCACTTTGTAGTACGGGGCTATCTTTCTTAACAGAACCAATGATAGGGTTGTCAGAGGGTGCAGCAAATATTGCTGTCATATTGCCACTTATCTTGTCATAAGTGAATGCAATTTCTTCAGCATCCAATTCAACTTCTGATGTACCGGGTGAATAAATTATCACCGAAATATCTTCAGCAACAAGGTTAGCTGGCAGTTTTTGTTCCAATTCAAATACCAAACTACCTTTCATTTTCGATAAATCAAATACTAAGTTGTTGGGAGAGTTGAAATAACGTTCTCCTCCGATTTGCGAAATGCTGACACTTTGCTTTTCGGCTCCATAATTGTTTAGCCGTGTTACTTTAAACGATACTCCATTAGCAAAATCGAACGAAATATCGTTATCATTGTATTCTTTTGTGATTTCGTTAAGTATAGTTTCATTTTCAACAAGCCCCGTCAAATCATTTTTGTTGTCGGGTTGAGTAGTTTCGTCACATGCCATAGAGCATAGTAGTAGGAATAGAGAAATAGATGCCAGTATAAGCAAAGACTTTTTCATTTTGACTCCTGATTGATTTATTTTTCAGATAAATTAATACAATAAGCACAATAGTACGAAAAAAATCTATGATTTCCAAGAAAAAAAAACAGGGCAACAATACATTTGATATTATGTATCATTACCCTGAGAGAATATATAGGAGCAATAAGACGCCCGATTAAATAAACTTTTTCTTGATGATATTCAATGCCGAACCTGCACGGAACCATTCGATTTGTTGTGAATTATATGTATGATTAGCCTTGAACTCGTCTTTTGAACCATCAACATGATTCAGTACCACTGTCAATTGCCTATCTGGAGCAAATTCGGTCAATCCGAGAATATCAATTGTGTCGTCTTCTTGGATTTTTGAGTAATCTGCCGGATTTGCAAATGTCAAAGCCAACATTCCTTGTTTCTTGAGATTAGTTTCATGGATGCGTGCAAATGAACGAACGAGAATCACTTTCATACCCAAATGTCGAGGTTGCATCGCTGCATGTTCGCGGGATGAACCTTCACCATAGTTTTCATCGCCTACTACAACTGTGCCAATTCCTGCGGCTTTGTACGCACGTTGAACGGTTGGCACTTCGCCATATTCGCCGGTGAGTTGGTTCTTCACGTAATTTGTTTTTTCGTTGAAAAAGTTCACGGCTCCTGTCAATGTATTATTTGCGATATTGTCCAAATGTCCTCTGAATCGGAGCCAAGGTCCTGCCATCGAAATATGGTCAGTCGTGCACTTTCCTTTTGCTTTGATGATTAATTTCAAACCGGTATAATCGCGTCCGTTCCATTCCGCAAATGGGTCAAGAAGTTGCAGCCTATCAGAATCCGGTTTGACGACAACTTGGATTGATGAACCGTCTTCTGCAGGTGATTGATAGCCCGCATCTTCAACATCAAAGCCTTTTTCGGGCAATTCCAATCCTACAGGCGGGTCGAGCATTACTTCTTCGCCATTTTCGTTGATTAATTTATCAGTTATCGGATTGAATTTCAATGTTCCTGCAATCGAAAGAGCCGTGACGATTTCCGGTGAAGCTACAAAGCCGTGAGTATTTGGATTGCCGTCATTTCTTTTAGCAAAATTGCGATTAAATGAAGTTATGATTGTATTTTTTTCTTTCTTATCTGCTCCGTGTCTTGCCCATTGACCAATGCAAGGTCCGCAAGCATTTGCAAGCACCACGCCGCCAATTTGCTCGAAATCGTCCAACAAACCGTCGCGCTCAATTGTGTATCGAATCATCTCCGAGCCCGGAGTAATCGTAAATTCGGATTTCGCTTTCAAATTTTTGACTGACGCTTGTTTGGCGACTTCCGCAGCACGTGTCAAATCCTCATAAGAGGAATTAGTGCATGAACCGATTAATCCCACTTCGATTTTTTCGGGCCATCCGTTTTCTTCCACTGCTTCTTTCATTTTAGAAATTGGAGTAGCTAAATCGGGAGTGAATGGTCCGTTTACGTGTGGTTCGAGTTCAGATAAATTTATTTCAATTACTTGGTCGAAGTATTTTTCAGGATTTTGGTAAACTTCGACATCGCCTGTCAAATGATGCGAAATTGACTTTGCCAATTCACTAACTTCTTTTCTGCCGGTTGCTTCCAAATATCTCACCATTGATTCATCGAATCCGAATAGCGATGTAGTAGCGCCAATTTCTGCACCCATATTGCAAATTGTTCCTTTGCCTGTACAAGAAATTGAATCTGCACCTTCGCCGAAATACTCGAGTATGTGTCCTGTACCACCTTTAACAGTCAAAATATCGGCAACTTTGAGTATGACATCTTTTGCAGAAGTCCAACCGCTCATTTTCCCGGTAAGTTTAACACCGATAAGTTTAGGAAATTTCAATTCCCAAGGGAATCCGGCCATCACGTCAACAGCATCAGCACCGCCAACACCGATAGCTATCATACCTAATCCGCCTGCGTTTACTGTGTGTGAATCTGTCCCAATCATCATCCCACCGGGGAATGCATAATTTTCGAGTATTACTTGATGAATAATTCCTGCACCTGGTTTCCAGAATCCGATTCCATATTTACTCGAAACCGATGAGAGAAAATCGAATACTTCTTTGTTCAAATCTTTAGATTCTGCAAGGTCCAATGTTGCCCCATTTTTTGCTAAAATCAAATGGTCGCAATGAACTGTTGACGGAACTGCGACTTGTGGCATTCCGGCTTGCATGAACTGCAATAGTGCCATTTGTGCAGTAGCATCCTGCATCGCTACTCTATCGGGATTGAAATTGACATAGTCTTTGCCACGGCCAAAATCATTTAGTTCCTGCTGTTTATCAAGATGTGAGTATAGAATTTTTTCAGTAAGGGTCAGAGGGCGTCCCAAATCAGATTTTGCCTTAGATACTCTTGATGTCAAATCGGTATAAACCGTCTTAATCATATTCAAATCGAAAATCATAATAAAGCCTTTATTATTATTTGATTATGTAAATTTTTATAACTACTAATGTAAAACTATCTGAAATTGAAATCAAATTAAATTACAGATTGCTTACACTTTCGTAAATTTGTAATATAAATTTTTGTATTTTCTTGATAATAGGAATAAAATGTCATACGAAATAGCAGTAATCGGAACCGGATATGTCGGATTAGTAACAGGTACATGTTTCGCCTCCACAGGTATTAAAGTAATTTGCGTTGATATAGACGAAAGAAAGGTAGAAATGATGCAAAATGGGATATGTCCAATATTTGAACCCGGACTTGAACCTCTGCTCGTCAAAAATTTACGCGACGAGAGATTGCACTTTTCAACAGATTTGGAGTCAGCTGTAGAAAATGCTTCAGTCATTTTCTTATGTTTGCCCACTCCGCCTAACGAAGACGGTTCGGCAGATTTGCAACATGTTCAAAAAGTAGCATCGGATATTGCATTTGTTCTAAAAAATAAAAACATTAACGACAAAAAAATCATCGTTAACAAAAGTACTGTTCCCGTTGGAACTTCGGATGTAGTTAAAGCAATCTTCGATAAAATTTTGCCTGATAATAATGTAACAGTAGCTTCGAATCCGGAATTTTTGAGAGAAGGATTCGCCGTCGAAGACGCTATGAAACCGGAAAGAATAGTTATCGGTACTTCCGACTCATACACAGCCAAGGTTTTACGCGACTTGTACCAACCTTTTGTTCGCTCCGGCAATCCGATTTATGTTATGGATGAAAAAAGTTCGGAATTGACAAAGTACGCTGCGAACGCATTCTTAGCAACAAAGATTTCTTTCATGAATGACCTCTCGGCATATTGCGAAGCAGTTGGTGCAGACATTGAAAAAATTAGAATAGGGATTGGCTCGGATACTCGCATTGGCAAAAGATTTTTATTTGCAGGTATTGGATATGGCGGCTCATGCTTTCCAAAAGATGTTCGGGCATTAATGTACTCAGCCCAAGCCAAGGGTATTGAATTAGACATTGTCAAGGCTTCCTACGAAGTTAATGACAAGCAAATCCGCCGATTTTTCAAAACTATTTCCGATAAATATGAAGGTAAACTCGCTGGTTTGCGATTTGCTTTGTGGGGCTTAGCTTTCAAACCGAATACCGATGATACTCGGGAAGCACCTGCTCATAGATTAATTGAATTAATGCTCGAAAAGGGTGCCGAAATCATTGCATTCGACCCTGAAGCTATCGAGAATACAAAAGTAGTTTTTGGGGACAAAATTGTCTATTCAGCCAATATGTATGATGCTCTGGAAGGTGCTGATGCTTTGATCATTGCTACTGAATGGAACGAATTTAGGAATCCTGATTTGGAAAAAATCAGCTCCTTACTTAAGCAAAATATCATTTTCGACGGGAGAAATTTGTTTGAACCTTCGGATATGAAAGAACTCGGATTTGAGTATTATTGCATCGGGAGAAAGTGATTTCGACATGGTGATAAATGACCAAATGAATTAAATTCTACGGTTTGTTTTTCGCCATACTTTCGGAGTATTTCGGGTTATTTCATTTTGCTGTGCCGAAATTGCCGATTGAGTCAATGACATAGAATTTTCAATCATTGTTGGCATGATATTTCATAAAATTGATATAAATATTCAATAAATTTGATTTGATGCCGATATTTAATATTATAATAAATTAAAAGTAGGAAAGTATGGCTGATGAAGTAAACAAACAAGAACCGGAAGTACCAAAGAAGAAAGCCGGCTTGTCTTTACCCGTGATTATCGGTATCGGTGCAGGTGTATTGATTGTTTTGGTTGTAGTGATTTTATTCGCAGTAAAGATGATGTTGAATTCGGTTGTTGGAACTCAACAAGGAGATACTCAATCAACAGAACAAGTTCAAAAACCGGTCGAGGATAAAGAATTGTCTAATATTGAGTATTACAAAAAGATGGCAGACGAGGACAAAATCTCCGAAAACGATTCAAAGTATATGGAAACCGGAAGAATTACTACCAATCCTCGTGCATCAACTCAATTTGTGGTAGTAAACTTAGGATTAAGTTACCGAATTGGAGTAGATGCTGAAGATGCAGAAAAGAAAGAAGGAACTGAAACGGATGACCAAAAACGTAGATTTGAGGCTTTGATTCGAAATGCTATCAACAATCAAATCGGTGATATGAGCGTTGGTGAATTGCAACAAATTAGACGCGATTCTTTGACTTCGATTTTTAAAGAAAGATTGGTTCCTGTGTTTATAAACAATCGCATTTTCTTACGAGATGTAATACTTGTAGAATATATTATTCAATAGTGGCGTATGGCTGAAGTTTTATCACAATTAGAAATAGATAACCTGCTCAATGAAATGAACAGCGGGCGAATTGATGTTAATGAAGTAATTTCCGGCAAAATGTCAAAAGGGGAGATTAGCAATTACGATTTTCGTCGTCCTAATCGAATTTCTAAAAACCAAGTTCGTACACTCCAAACAATACATGAAAATTTCTCCGAAGTATTCGGATATTATTTGGTCTCAAAGTTACAAACCGTTGTTTCTTTCACAGTGACTTCCGTTGACCAGCTTTTTTATTCCGAATTCATACTTTCGGTTTCAAATCCAAGTTGTCTGTATATTTTTGATATGGAAGGTACTGATGGTTCGGGAATTATGGAAGTAAGTCCCGAACTAGCTCTAACAATAGTTGAAATGTTGCTTGGCGGCGGTGGCGATATCGTCCCCAAACCAAGAACTATCACACCGATTGAACAAGCCGTAATCAAAGGTGTTATCGAACATGCTCTGTCTGATTTAAGAAATTCATGGCGTGCAATAGCCGACTTAAATTTCAGATATTCGAGACTGGAAGTCGAGGCTGACTTTGTTCAAGTAGCTCCATCGTCAGAAATTGTAGTTGTAGTATCCTTTGATGTCAAAATCGGTAATACAAACAATACTTTCATGATGAATCTATGTTTCCCGACATTCGCATTAGAAGAGGTTCTTTCAAAGCTCAATAAGCAACAAATCACAACGAATGCGGTCAAAGTATCACCAAAAAAAATCAGAGACAATATTGCTGTTGTCAATCAACAAATTTCTACAACTCGCCTTCCCGTGATTGCAGAACTTGGAAAAACATCTCTCACTGTCGGTGAATTATTGGAGCTAAAACCCGGCGATGTTATAAAATTAGAAAATAGAATTAACGAAGAAATCGAAGTAATTATCGGTAGTAGAAGAAAACTTGCCGCTCGCCCGGGAACGGTTGACGGCAAAAAAGCTATTAGGATTACGCGTGCCCTCAAGGAAGAGGACTTAGTAGAAATGGATTTATCGTTTAAAGAAAAGGAATAGTATTATGTCAATGACCCAAGAAGAAATTGATGCTTTAATCAGCAGTGGAGCTGACGAATCTCAAGATGATACCAAACTTGATTCGGAGCAAAAACCTAAATCTGCTGATACAATACAAGGTGAATTCCCGAATTTAGGTTTTTCGAGTGACCCCAACTTATTGTCTCCTCTTGACCCTAAAATGGAATTGCTTTATGATTTGCAATTGCCTGTTTCTATTGAACTTGGCAGAACTAATATGTTGATTCGTGACATTCTCAGGCTTGGCAGAGGCTCTGTAGTGGAATTTGACAAATTAGTCAGCGAGCCTGTTGACGTATTGATTAATGGCAAAAAAGTGGCTGAAGGCGAAGTCGTTGTTGTGGACAAACATTTCGGTATCAGAATCACAACATTGATTGACCCTTCAGATAGATTGAAGGGAATCAAGAAATAATTTAACCAGGTGAGGCTTCTAATGGATGGTTCTATTCTAAATACTTTTATTACCTTGATTGTCGCCGTCGCAATCTTAGGCGTTCTACTTTTATTTGTGAAGCGTTATGCAAGTAAATTCAAGAGTAATTTATCACCGATTGACCTGAAAGTGCTCTCAAAAGTCTCACTCCAACCAAAGAATCATCTCTTCGTTGTTCAAGCGGGCACTCGAGTTTTATTACTTGGAGTAACGGATAAAAGTATAACACCAATAGCCGACCTGACAGGCAAAATTGATAAAAATACTGAAGCGTCAGCTGTTAACCAAATCAAGAAACAAGTGCGGGATTCGAGGAATCAAACTGAACCGGACGATGATTTATCCTTCAAAGCATTTATCAGAAACGTACTCAAGAAGCAAAGCAATTAAGCTTTGATTTCATCCAACCATTTGAAAATCTTATTCGGATAATTTGTAGCAACTGCTCGGACTTTGTGTTCCAAAGCAAATTTGAGGCTTGCTTTTGTATCCACCGAATAAACTCCTGTGAATAGCCCCTCTTGAATTGCGGATTCCATCAATTCTTGATTTAGTTCTTCTACCGAAAAAATGAAAACTTCGCATTGAGTTAATTCTCTGATTTCTCTCGGAGACTTGTCGTCTCCGGGAATTTTAATAGCTGCTGTTTTGATGTTTGGATTCAATTGTTTCAAATCTCTTAGCACTTTGTAATTGAATGAGCCGAAAACTGTTTTGTCAAGACTGTTAAATTCATCAATTAACTCAATCAATTGATTCATGTTAGCTTGGATTTTGTCTCCTGTCCAAGTCTTGATTTCAATCATCAATAAAGCTTTGTCGCGAACCAATTCCAATACTTCTTGCAATAGAGGAATCTTTTCTCCGGCATAAATATTGCCATACGCCGAACCAATGTCGATGTCTTTAATCTCATCAAAATCCAATTCTGAAATACGCTTATCATATCCTGGAGGTACAAAATCATGATAAACAACAAATTTATTATCAGCGGTGATTTGGATATCAATTTCAACCATTTTGGCACCAGAATCCAATGCCTGCCGAAAAGCCGAAATTGTGTTCTCGGGAGCTGTGCCTGACGAACCTCTATGTGCCACAACGAGCAATTCGCCTGATTTTGAAACATCTAATAAACTATTCATGAAATTTTGAAATTTAAACAAACTTAAATATATACAAATTAAAACACATAACTAAGAAAAATATTTTCAATTTTGAAAATATCTTTCTTGATTTATCAAGAAATTTATGTTAAATTAACATTTAGAATTTGTGAATTATTAAAAATGAGGTTTTTATGCCATTATTAAGAAGAGTATCAGAAATCATGACCACTAACGTGTTCACAGTAAGTATCGAGGACACTATCCATGATGCGGACGAAATTATGAAGAGGGAGAGTATCAGGCACATTCCGGTACTTGAAGGGCGTAAAATTGTTGGTGTAATAACGGATTTGAAAATTCGCGAATACAGCCTCAGAAACATTTATGATGCAAAACAGAATTTCGGCGAAAACGGCTTCAACAAGATTATTGATTATGCCAAAATCATGAACCCGATTACTCATGTCATCTACCCAGAAGATAGCGTAGCAAAGGCTGTTGCTCTTATGGCGAAGTATAAGTTGGACTGTCTTCCGATAGTTGATTGGGAAATGAATTTGCTCGGTATTCTGACTCATACCGACATCTTGCTCTTTACACATTCACTCCTTATAGATATGCAAAAGCAGTAAAAGCTTATATTTTTTTGAGCATAGCACTAATCTAATTTTCACAAGTGAAAAAAAAGTGATAATTTTATAAATTAGATTAATGCAAGAAAGAAAAATGAAGAATTTGGATTCAATTTATAGTTCACTTAGTTCCGAAAAAAACGTCATCGGACTTTTAGACAAATATGTATCAGGTGTTGAATATGATTCTCGTAAATGTGCCCCCGGTTCATGTTTCGTCGCAATCAAAGGTTTGGTTTCTGACGGTCACGACTTTATCAAACAAGCTATAAGATTTGGTGCAAAAACGATTATTTGCGAATCATTTCCCAACCAGGATTTAATTTCCCCTGATGTGACTTTCATTATTGTCAATAATACGCGATTAGCATTAGCAGAACTATCGCATGCTTTTTTCGATTTCCCATCCACTAAGCTCAAAATTATTGGCGTTACCGGCACAAATGGCAAAACTACAATTACATTTCTGCTTAATTCAATTTTTAATGCAGCAAATTCAAAAGGTGGAATAATCGGGACAACCGGTGCATATTTCAATAATCATTTTATTCCGCTCGCACACACAACACCCGAATCTCGTGATATTGCCGAAATATTGTATAAAATGCTGCAAGAAGGTGTAGAATGGGTAGCCATCGAGGTCTCTTCGCATGCACTAAAACAAAAACGTGCCGAATGTATCAATTTTAATGGAGCCATTTTTACAAATCTGACTCACGACCATTTGGATTATCACGATTCGATTGAAGATTATGCTCAGTCCAAAAAAATATTGTTTGACAAACTTGACAAAAATGCCGTAGCCATAGTTTTCGGCGATGATGAACATGCCGAATTCATGGTTCGTGACACTTCTGCTAAGGTTTTCACAGTCGGTCGAAATAAGAAAAACTATTACAAAATTTTGAAAGAAACTGCAGGAATCATCTCAACAGACTTCGTGCTTTACGGGGGAGAAAGAATCATAGACGGCAAAACTGCTTTGCTCGGCAAATTTAATATCGAAAATGCGGCTCTGGCTGCTGCTGCATGCAACTCTCTAAAAATTGATTACGGTGCCATCCAAAAAGGCTTATCAGTTGCAAAGGGCGCTCCGGGCAGAATGCAAAAAGTTGTTCTGTTTAACGAAGCTATTGCATTGGTTGACTATGCCCACACTCCCGACGCTTTAGAGAAAGCCATTAATGCCTGCAAGGATGTAATCATGTCCGAATCAAAAAAATCAAAAATACTCTGTGTTTTTGGTTGCGGGGGAGATAGAGACAGAAGTAAACGACCCGAAATGGGAAAAATCGCCTCTGAAAATTGCGATATCGTGATAATTACAAGCGATAATCCAAGAACTGAATCTCCTGATAATATTATCAAACAAATTTTAGAGGGTGTTTCAGCTACAAATACCAAAATAATTGTAGAACCGGACAGAAAAAAAGCAATCGAAAAGTCTGTTGAATTATCATCAATTGGAGATATAATACTGATTGCAGGTAAAGGGCATGAAAAATATCAAATTATCGGTACTGAAAAGTTTGATTTTGATGATGTGGCAGAAATCGAAAAATACGGCAAATTATAATTCCTGACGTCGGCTTTGACTTTGAATATCCTTGAATACGGCAAGGTCGTGACCCAAATCAATCAGATTTTTCAAAGCACCGCTTGTTTCGGGGAAGTATATATCATCAAATCGTTTTTTTACATCAATTTCTGCAAATTCAGAAATTTTTCGTAGAAATCTTACCATTTCATTAATGTTTCTGAGCAATTCTTTTTCAAGTAATTCAATACCTTCTGTACCATGAACTACTTTTTTAAGCTTTGAAGCAATGTTCCAAACCGATTTCCCGGCAAAAACAAGTCTGTTTAGCTCATCATTTCCGCCATAAGTAGCTGCAATTTCAAAAATATATTCTAAATCATTTACTTTGCGAAGATTTCCTTTAGTAAATTCGTTCAAGAATTGTACTACAGCCTTTGTATCATCTGATATTTGCATTTTACACCTGATAAATTTATACTATAAACTTGATTTCTGCCAAAATATTTTATTCAATTAAGACTTTCGATGTTAGAATTCAAAAATGCTATAATATGAAAAAAATTTATCAAATCTGTTTCGTCATTACATTTTTGTTTTTTCATCATTCTAACTTTTTTAAAAATGCGCAAATGGAAAATCGAAGATTCTGCCGAACTTTATAATATTCAAGGTTGGGGAGTCAATTATTTTAAAATCAACGACAAAGGAAATGCTTGCGTTGTACCCAAAGACGATATAGAAGTTGACTTAAAAGACATCATTGACGAGTTGCAACTTCGGGATGTATCGACACCTGTTTTACTCAGATTTCCTGATATTTTGCACCACCGAATAGCAACTATAAATAATTGCTTCAAAGTAGCTGCAAAAGAATACGATTACAAAGCAGAGAGTTTTGTGATTTACCCTATAAAAGTAAATCAGATGCGTCCCGTAGTAGAGGAAATCATCAAGCACGGCGAGGAATTCAATATAGGTCTTGAAGCAGGCTCGAAACCCGAATTACATGCCGTTTTGGCTATTCAGGACAATCCTAATGCTCTTGTAATATGCAATGGCTACAAAGATGAGGATTTCATCGAATTGGCTCTGTTGGCAAAGAAAATGGGCAAAAACGTGTACCTTGTTGTCGAAAAATTGAACGAATTAAAATTGATTTTGAAAATTGCAAAGCGACTTAATGTTGTTCCGAATATTGGTATTAGAATCAAACTCGCTACTTCAGGTAGTGGCAAATGGGAAAGCTCGGGTGGCGACAGAAGCAAATTCGGTCTAAATGCCAGCGAACTGCTCGAAGCAACAACTTTGCTACAAGATTCTGACATGACTCATGCTTTGAAATTAATTCATTTCCATCTAGGCAGCCAAATTACAAAAATTGGCAAAATTAAAGTTGCACTTCGTGAAGCTGCTCAGTTTTATGTTCAATTACGCAATTTAGGTTTTGCGGTCCAATTTGTTGATATCGGTGGCGGGCTCGGGGTTGATTATGATGGCTCTCGTTCTTCGAGCTTGAGCAGTATCAATTATACAATCCAAGAATATGTCAATGATGCTGTATTCAACATTGTTGATGTTTGCGAAAAAAATGAATTGCCACATCCCAATATAATAACCGAATCGGGGCGCTCGATTACAGCACATCATTCTGTACTTGTATTTGATGTTCTTGAAACGACCTCTTTGCCTGTCTGGGATGATACATATAAAATATCAGATGATGATGATGAATTGGTAAAAGAATTATACGAAATTTATACAAATCTGACAAAAAACAGAATGCTTGAAGCATGGCATGACGCACTCCAAATTCGTGAAGAGTCATTAGATAGATTTTCACTCGGGATGCTTGATTTGAAAACTAGAGCATTGATTGAGATACTTTATTGGTCAGTAGCTCGTTCTATTCATGATGTTGCTCAAAATATGAAACATTCCTACGATGAAATCAAGCAATTATCGAGACAAATGGCAGACAAGTATTTTTGTAATTTTTCACTATTCCAGTCACTGCCTGATTCATGGGCGATTGACCAGATATTCCCAATAATGCCGATTCACAGATTGAACGAAAAACCTACTAATTTTGCTACTTTGCAAGATATAACCTGCGATAGTGATGGCAAAATTGACCATTTTATCGGCACCGGAGAGTATTCGTATAATTTGCAGGTTCATCCTCTCAAAAAGAACGAATCATACTACATCGGTGTATTTCTCGTAGGGGCTTATCAAGAAATTTTGGGTGATTTGCATAATTTATTCGGTGACACGAATGCCGTTCATATTGCAATCGAGAATGAAAAATACGTTATCAAGCAAGTAATTGACGGAGAAACTGTTGCTGAAGTACTCGACTATGTACAATATAATTCCAAAAAATTAGTTCGTACCATGGAATCATGGGTTACTACTGCAGTCAAAGAAGGTAAAATATCTGCTACCGAAGGAAAAGAGTTCCTTGCCATTTATCGTTCGGGATTGTACGGCTACACATATTTGGAATAGAAAGTATAATGAAAAAAAAACACCCGTCGGCAATTGCTTTCGGGTGTTTTTTTTTTAACTTAGAAATGATTATTTGGAATTATAGGCAAATTTTTTGTTTTTACCATTACCACCATCATTATTATCATCGTTTATTGCGTTAATGCCGTTCTTTCTGTTTTTTTGAGTCAAAATAGAAACCACAACCAATGATATAAAACTAAGCGGAACCGAGAAAATAGCCGGATTATTGATTTGTACCGGAGCATGAACGCCCACTAATCCATAGACGTTGTTATACGTTTCTTGTGATAGTAAAATGAGCCCCAATGCTGAAACTAAGCCAACAATAACGGACGCAATTACTCCTTGAGCTGTAGTTTTCTTCCAGAATAAAACCATCAAGATAGCCGGGAGGTTTGCAGATGCGGCAATTGCAAATGCCCAACCAACAAGATAGGAGACATTCATTTCCTTGAATAGTATGCCGAAGCCGATTGCAATGGCTCCAACAACTACTGAAGCAAATTTGCCGTAAATTACTTTCTTTTTGTCCGATAAATTTTTATTGCGGAATTTGTCCATCAAATCGTGTGCTACAGCACCTGCTGAAGCAACTATCAGCCCGCTGACTGTTCCTAATATTGTTGCAAAAGCCAATGCGGAAATGATTGAGAAAATTAGCACTCCAAATGACTTCGCCAACAAAGGAGCTGACATATTGTCATTCGTCAAATCAATTACGCCGTTCACCATTGCCCCCAATCCCATATAAAGTGTAAGGACATAGAACAAACCAATCACACTGATTGCCACTATAGTAGATTTTCTTGCTGCTGATGGACTTGAAACAGTATAATACCTGATAAGTATATGCGGAAGAGCCGCTGTACCAAAAAACAAGGCAATCATAAGCGAAATAAAATCAATTTGGTTTGTTAGAGTTGCTCCTTTTGCAGCATCAACTTTGAATTTTTGTCCGGGTTTGAGCACTTCACTTCCGGGAGTAGGATTTTGGTAATAAATTGATAATTTATCGTTGCCATCCATTAAAACGTGTTTGCTCCATCTGACGACAGTTCCTTTTTTGATTTTTTCGATAAATGAAAACACATCTAATGTGCCTGTACGAGTTTCCTCTTCATCACCAAGGTCACTCATGTGTCCCACTTGATAGAATTTCTTCTCTTCTTTTGGAGCACCGTTGTAAAGAGTAGTACCGTCACTTTTGTTCAATACGTACAAAGTTTCATCAATCAAAGAATCAGCTTCATTAACTCTCCAAATCGTAACCTCTCCCGCTTTTTCCAACTTGAGGAATCGTAATTTTTTTTCTTTGTCAGAATATTCATTAATTATTTTGTAAGTTGTATCCTCAAGCACAATTCCATGTGGCTCTAATGCAAGAGTTTTGATTGTAGTGAAACCACGAAAAGGTACATCACCACCTTGGTCGGGCTCCGTTGAAATACCTCGAGAAAAAATCAAAAATACAAGTGCAATTGAAAAGACTATCAACATACCACCTTTCATAAATTGGACGTATGTTGTTGATGCCATTCCTGCGGTTGCCACAATTATTGTTACAATTGTCCCAACTAAGACAACACCTACCCAGTGTGGCATTCCGAGCAAAGGTGTTATAAGAGAACCTGCACCAACCATTTGCGGAATCAAATAAAATATTGAAACCATAAGTGTGCTGATAGCGGCAACCAATTTAATCCCTTTAGAATCGAATTTTGCATCCAGAGCATCTGTAAAAGTGTATTTGCCGAGCTTTTTCATTGGTTCGGCAACGAGAAATAGCGCTACAATCCACCCTGCGAGATAGCCGATGGAATAGAGAAACCCGTCATACCCTGATACAGCTATCATACCGCAAATACCAAGAAATGACGCTGCAGAGAGATAGTCCCCTGCAAATGCGATACCGTTTACAGACCAGTGAATATTGCCACCGGCTGCATAATATCCTGATGAAGTTTTGGTTTTTCTGCCGAAATGATACGAAATCAACAATACGACTAGAACTATACCAACAAATAAGATGACCGACCAACCCGATGCTTCGTAATACATTCTATATTACCTCCTCATCGTCTTCGGGTTGCATCATTTCTTCTGCACGTGTGCAAAAGTGATTATATGCAAATGCCAAAACGATAGCAATTATTATCAAAAGAAACCCATATGATATTGCCACATTGATTGAACCAACATCAGTTGCCATCAAACTCGGGCTAACAACGCTGATTATTATGAAACCGGCGTAAACGATTGTATATAATATAAAAAACCATTTGCCGAATAGCTCTTTCAATGGGGAAGAATAGTCCTTCTTCCAATCGGTAGAGGGTCCGTGCATAAAGCCTCCAGTAGGTGATTATTAAATAAGTCAATTTATACATATCTTGTTATAATATGTTCGTTTCAAATAAAACATCATTCAAATTTCATCAAATATCATCTCAGAGACTTTTGCAAAAACATAAAATCTTTTTATGATTTTAAATCATCTCTGTTGGTAATTTAGTGATTTAATTTGATTTAACAAAGAACATTGTTGTGATTATATTTACTTTAATGTATTTATTTTCAGAGTCTGTAGTAAAATATTCATAGTAAATTGCTCAGATGTTCTAACATAACTATCTTTTTGATTGATACAATTAACTCCTAATAATAGAACTTCAGTTAAATTTCACATAAATATTATAAATTTCATCTTTGCTTTCTCGTGAAATTTGTTTAATTTAGCTCAAAGTAGTTGGAATAATTATAGAAAGATTATGCTGAACGTCGCATTATTTGGTCCTCCCGGTGCCGGTAAAGGTACACAATCTGAATTTTTAATCAAAAAGTACAATCTGTTTTACATTTCTACCGGCGATTTACTCCGTAAAGAGATTGCGAAAAAGAGCAAATTCGGACTCGAAGCACAAAGCACTATTGCTGCGGGGGGCTTGGTTTCGGACGAAATCATTGTCCAAATAATCGAAAAAACTATCACTGAGAATCCGGATTCCAACGGCTTTTTGTTCGATGGTTTCCCGAGAACCTATATTCAAGCCTATATTCTCGAAGGGTTGATGCTTAAATTGAATACTTCGCTTGATTGCTTGATTTGCTTAGATGTCCCTGAGGAAGAATCGGTCAAAAGGTTGCTGAATCGTGGAAAAAGCTCCGGTCGCTCTGATGATAACGAAATCGTAATCCGCAACCGACTGAAAGAATATGAACAAAAAACGCTCCCTGTATTGCAATTTTACAAGGAAAAAGGGATTTATATCGGCGTTGACGGAACTCAATCAATCGAGGATGTAAACACGCAAATCACAGAAACCATCAAACAAATACTAAGTAAGAAATTACTAAACATCGTTTTGTTCGGCTATCCCGGATGTGGGAGAGGTTCACAGGGTAAAGCATTGGCAGCTCACTTCGGATTGGAATACGTAGCCACAGGTGCCATGCTCGATGAAGAAATCAAAATCGGAAGCGATGTCGGTCTCAAAATCAAGGAGCTTTACGAAAGTGGTCAACTCGTGCCGGACGAAATCGTCGTGCCACTGATGGAAAAAAAATTATCCAATTCTAAAGATGCCAAGGGATTCATTTTCAAAGGATTTCCGCGAACTTTGGTGCAATCATATATTCTCGATGGATTGCTCCGCAAACACGGTTCTTCGATTTCCAAAATTATCGAAATTGAAGTTCCCACATTGGAACTAATCAGCCGATTGGACGCAAGAAGCAAAACCGGCAAAAGTATGCCCTATGATTCGAGTACAGCGAAAATCGTAAAGCGTCTGCAGGAGCACGAAACCAAGACCGTTCCTGTAATCGAGAAGTACAATCAGTTACACGGCGTAACAAAAATCAACGGTATGGGCGAATTCGACGAAGTTTTCCAACGCCTTGCTTTCGAAATCGAAAACGGCTTCAAAAATATTCGTTGATTCTTTTTGGTATTTGTGTAATTCATTCTATGGCACGATGATTGATGTTTAATTCGTGAAATAGGATGGAGAATATATAAAAAATCTAATATACATATTGATATTTATTGCAAGTGTGCAAGTACTATCGGCTCAAAGCATCGTAGTCAAGCGGACAGATGTGGATTCGAGTCGTTATGGTTTTGTGACTGCTAGCTATACTTTCGGTATGAATATTTATCTCAAAGATTTACCAAAATGTAACGGTGTCGCCTTTCAGTTGAATTTTAACCAAAGTGATGTAATCAAATTTTCACAATGGCTACCCGGAGATTTCGGCAAACCACAAGTTATCCCAATGTTGCATCCAGATGGCACTTCAAATTTGATTATCGCTGTCGGTTTGGGCAATAATACTATTCCGGACAGCATCGCAGAACCAAAGATACTTCACCTCGAATTCGTTGTTCTCCAAAATGCAATTAATGCTTCGACGCTGAACTTCAACTTTATGCAACCAGTTGCTACGACGATTGTTAATAACGTTCGCGAGATAATTGCAATTAACGCCGAACCGATTGAATATACAATTCACGGCTTTATAAACGTTTGGCCCGGTGATACTGATAATAATGGCATTGTGAATCATTTAGATTATGCTAACGTTACAAAGTTTATTGGACTCGGTTCCGCAACGAAAAATATGAAAAGTTTCAAACGCAAGTCGGGTAGCGCGATATGGGCTGCTCACCGAGTTTTAACTTGGGACAATGCTGAAGTAACCTACGCAGATTGCGACGGCAACGGTGATATCACCATCACAGACATGCTAATCGTCTCGTATAACATGGGCAAGGACACCTTAATTAGCTCAGTTAAGAAAGATGCTGATGATTTGCAAGAAGATTTCCCTTCGCCTGAAGTTTTCGACGCTCCTGATTATGTAAAAGTTCCTTTACTTATAAATCCCGAATTAGACTTTATAACTGCTGTTTCAACTTTCAATTTATCCGAAATTTTGAAAACGCATGAATTTATCGGCGTAGAAGTAGGCAATACATTTTCCGAAAAGCCTTTTGTGTACTATGTGCTTGATGATAATGACAAATTGCATTTAGCTGTCGGCTCATATTTGCGAGAACATTCGCAAGGCAATTCCTCAAATCTTTGCAATTTGGTATTACGCAATAAATCGGGCAACACTTTGAATATACCAAGTGTAAATCCTAACATGCTCAGAGCTATCACAAATGATGGTTATATTTTCAATTTGAATTTTTCATTATCGGATGTAAATGACAATAATAATCCGGAACTCCAAATATCACTCAACGACGATTTAATGGAAATCAATGCACCATTTGATATTTTATATGTAGAAATTATTGATATTTTCGGGCAAATAGTCAAAACCGAATCAGTAAATGGAATGTCGCACCAGATACTATTATCGAATTTATCAAGTGGATTGTATTTGGCAAGAATCAACTACAATTTCGGTCACAACTCCGAAATTCACAAATTTTTAATCAGTCGCTGATTTTTCAATTAAAATTTGTTTTCGTTAGTATCCACCCAATTTCCGATACATTCCTGTCTGAACCTATTCGTTTGGCAAAATTCTCAATATGCTTATTGTTTCTACCTTCTGAAATTATCTGTGCTTCAAATTTAAGATTTCCGGATTGTTCATCACGTTTACTTTTGAGTGATTGCAATTGCAAATCATTTTCGGAAATAGCTTCCATAATGATTGGTCTGATTTGCGGTTCAGCTTCAATATTGCAACTGATTGTCAAGGTATAATGAGCTTCAAGATAATCTTCATTCGTATGCTTCTCTTTGCGGCGACTTAGATACATCGCCAATGGTCGCAAAATTATAAGAGTCAGGACAACCGCTAAAGCAGTAATAACCCCATATGAATACAGCCCTGCACCTACTAAAGAGCCTACTGCGGCAGAGCACCAAATTGTTGCAGCAGTATTAAGTCCCTGAACGTTTGCACCTTCGCGAATTATTACACCTGCACCCAAAAAGCCGATACCTGTGACGATTTGACCTGCCACTCGAGATGGGTCACCTGTTTCGCCGGTCATAGCATACGACAACATTACAAAAGCAGCCGAACCGATTGAAACGAGCGTATTAGTTCTGAGACCTGCACTTTTTTGGCGGTATTGTCGCTCGAAACCAATCATTCCCCCGAGGAAAAATGCAATTCCGATTCGCAAAGTATATTCCCATAGTTCCATATCGGATGCCATTATTTTTTATATTTTTTATGAAATTTTCAATACAATTTTTCCAACGTAATTACCGCTTTCCAATAAGCGATGAGCATCGGCAGCGTCTTTCAAATCAAATACTTGATGAATATGCGATTTGATTCTACCCTGATTTTTCATCTCTACAAATTCAACAAATTCATTCATCGGTCCCAAGAAAATACCTCTGAGATTGAGATGGCGGAAATAGAATTGCTGGTAATGTAATTTAACTTCCATACCTGTCAACATACCACAAGCTACGATAGTCCCATTCTTACGAACGAGCGAAAAGCTCTTATCGAATGTAGCAGGACCGACGTAATCTATGAGCAAATCAACTCCTTTAGGAGCGAATTTGCGCGTTTCGGCAACAACGTCATCTTCGTGATGATTAAGCACTAAATCAGCACCTAAGCTTTCAAGCACGCTTTTCTTTTCATTTTTGCCGACTGTTGCGATTACTTTAGCACCTTTTTGTTTAGCTAATTGAACTGCAAATGTTCCCAAACCGCCTGAACCGCCCCAAATGAAAAATACATCATCGGGTTTTAGGTCTATTGTGCCAAAAATTGCATGATACGCTGTCAATCCAGCGATCGGCAAAGCCGCAGCTTCTTCAAAAGATACATTGTCGGAAATTTTGACCAAATTTTCTTCAGGAACTGCGATATATTCAGCATAAGCTCCATGACGTTGCATTCCAAAAAATTGCCACCCGTCATTCAAGAAAGTATTTTCACCGTAGTGTGGGTCGCGTTCTTCGGGTAATTTCACGGGATAAACAACCACTCTTTCGCCAACTTTGAATTTATCTGAATTTTTTGCCGATTGTGCAACCACTCCTGCCATATCGCCACCGAGAATGTGGGGCATAGGTATAGTTTGCCCGGGATAACCTTTCCGTACGACAGTATCCACTCGATTTAGCGAAACAGCGTGAACTTTGAGTAACACTTCATTATCCGCCGGAGTTGGGGTTGGGAAATTATCGGTATATTGCAGTACATCTGCTGAACCATGTTCATTAATTATAACAGCTTTCATATTTTATCCTTATTTTATAATCCACATTTCTTAAAAATATAATCTACGCTCTCGAAAACTTTGTCGTAGCTTAGTAATTTGCTTAATTCTTCCGCCGTAATATTTTGCATCAATTCGGCATCTTCAATGAGTGATTCGTGGAATGGTTTCTTCTCGTCCCAAGTTCTCATGGCGCATCGTTGTACAATTTCATATGCCTTTTGGCGTGGAAATCCGCGACGAGCAAGCTCCAACAGGACTTTTTGGGAATGAATCAATCCGAATGTCAAATTCAAATTATCCAACATCCTGTCGGGATAAACAACAAGATTATCCAATAACTTTGTTGTGCGTTGGATGATGTAATCAAGTGTAACTGTTGCATCAGGGAAGATATTTCGCTCTACGCTGCTGTGCGAAATGTCGCGTTCGTGCCAAAGTGCATTATTTTCCATCGCAGCAATGGCATAAGACCTGATTAATCGTGCTTGTCCGCAAATGTTTTCAGATGCAATCGGATTGCGTTTATGCGGCATTGCCGAGCTGCCTTTTTGCCCTTTCGAGAAGAATTCCTCAGCTTCACGTACTTCAGTTCTTTGCAAATGTCTGATTTCGACACCAATTTTTTCTAAAGTTGTGGCAATTACAGCTAAAGTTGCGATGAAAAAGGCATGAGAATCGCGCTGAATCACCTGCGATGATACATTGACAGGTTTCAGACCAAGTTTTTCGCATACGTATTCTTCCACTTCCGGTGATAAATGCTCGTATGTGCCGACTGCACCGCTAATCATACCGTAGCGGCAATCTTCGAGTGCATGTTTAAGGCGCTCGATGTTACGTTTATTCTCATCGTACCAAATTGCAATTTTCATCCCGAAAGTCATTGCTTCTGCATGGATGCCATGGCTACGACCAACGCAAACTGTATGCTTGTACTCGCGAGCTTTGATTGCAAGCACTTCGGAAAGCACCTTTAAATCTTCGAGCAAGATGTCACCTGCGTCTTTAATCTGCACGGCAAGACATGTGTCTAATACGTCGCTGGAAGTCATCCCAACGTGCATATAAGCCGATTTATCGCCAATGTACTCTTCAACGTTGGTCAGGAAAGCTATTATATCGTGCTTAGTTGTTTCTTCAATTTTGTTAATCCGCTCGATGTCAATTTTAGCGTTTTCGCGAATAAATTTTGCAGCTTCTTTGGGAATTATTCCTAATTCTGCTTGGGCTTCGCAAGCTAAAATTTCGATTTCGAGCCAAATTGCATATTTCGTTTCGTCAGTCCAAATTTTGCCCATTTGGGGCAATGTATATCGTGCTATCATTTAATTTAATCCAATAATTTTATTCTAATTCATTTTTCAAAAATACACAAATATCAAATATTCAATTTTTTAGTGGCTGTTTTGGGTATGAATTCGCTGACATAAATCGGTTCGAATGTTTCTATTTCGACAAATTCTTCATTGGCAATCATTTGTAGTGCGTAATTGCAGATTATTTTCGAATTCGGGAAAATGCTTGTAGCCGCTAAATTCAATTCTTCCGGAATTATCCCACAAATAAAATCATCTGCAGAAATGATATTTTGGAAACTTTCGTAATTTTCGAACTCAATATCGCCAAGAGCGTTTGATTCTAAATCAAAAAGTTGAAAATAAACCTGCTCTTTGTGCGAAGGCAACACACTGATTATGCGTTTGTACTCGCTTTTTAAATGTGATTTAGCTTCGAGAGCAATCGCCTGCAAGGTTGGCACAGCGAGAATCTTAATCTCCGAGCCGAAACAAAGCCCTTTTGCAAATGCTGCCCCAACTCGCAGTCCCGTGAATGAACCCGGACCCGCTGACAAAGCGATATAATTTAGTTTGGAATAATCTCCACTCAGATGGTCGCCTATCAGCCTTTGGACGTAAACTGCCAATAATTTGTCATGTGCATTTGATGAATAGCAACTATATTCGGAAATTACATCATCTCCGAATGATAATGCCACAGAAAGCGTTTTTTGGGATGTCTCGAGAGCTAATATTACTTTATTATTTTTCATATTCGTTACAACGTTTCTAACGTCTTCTTAATTTTCCACAAAAATTCAATTCCGCTATCGCGTGAATCAATCATTACTTCAAGTGTTAATCGGTCTTTTGTTTGGTTCAATTTGCAATCATCCAAGCTATTGATATAATCAATAACAATTGAAAAAGCATTTTCATAATAATATGAATCATCATTTGGCGGAAATTCGCAAATGAGTTTCTGACCCTTTTGAATGATACGTGAAAAGCCCGAACCGATTGCAGCGATTCGCAATTTAACGGCATAAATCAATTCATTCGCTTGTTTGGGCAATTTGCCGTATCTATCAGTGATTTCACGGACTAAATCTTGCAATTCCCCGTTACTTTTAAGATTGTATAATTTTTTGTAATATGAGAATCTATCGGTATCGCGTTTGATGTAATCTTCGGGGAAGAAGGCGTCCGAATCAATTTCGATTGCAATATCTTGCGTATAGAATTTAGGTTTTTCCGTCTTATCCCCAAAAATATCCGAAAATTCTTCATATTTCAATTCTGTAACTGCTTCGTCCAAAACTTTCTGGAAAAGCTCGAACCCAATGTCAATGATAAATCCGGATTGCTCGGCACCAAGTAAATTCCCGGCACCACGAATTTCGAGGTCACGAAGAGCAAGTTTCAATCCACTCCCAAGTTCGGAAAATTCTTCAATAGCTTGAAGACGTCTCAAAGCGTTTAGAGGTAATTTATAAGAATTTGGTATAATCAAATAGCAATATGCTTGTTTGTTGGTTCTGCCAACTCTGCCGCGTAATTGGTAGAGCTCTGCCATCCCGAAATTTTGCGCCCGATTGATGATTATCGTATTTGCATTTGGAATGTCAATGCCTGATTCGATAATTTTTGTCGAAACAAGCACATCGTATTTGCCTTCGATGAAGGATTCCATTATATTTTCGAGGTCAGCTGGTTTCATTTGTCCGTGTGCTGATGCAAATCGGAAATTTGGCATCAACATATTCATATTGCTTTTCAGTTTTTCGAGGTCTTCGACTCTATCGGATACGAAAAAGACTTGCCCGCCTCTTTCAACTTCTTTTTTAATAGTTTGGGTTACGATTTCATCACTCCACTCGATGATTTCAGTGCTTACCGGGACGCGGTTTCTGGGCGGTGTTTCGATTGTGCTCAAATCTCGCGCTCCCATCAAGGAAAAATTCAGGGTTCTTGGTATAGGCGTTGCAGTCAATGTCAGCGTATCAACCGTAGAGCGGAATTGACGAAGCTTCTCTTTAGCCGAAACACCGAATCGGTGTTCCTCGTCAATAATTAACAATCCCAAGTCTCTGAATTGAATATCTTTGCTCAAAAGTCTGTGTGTTCCAATCAATATGTCAATTTTTCCGTCAGAATTTTTTGCAACGATGTCCTTTTGCTGAGATGCGCTCCTAAAACGCGAAATAACCTCGACATTTACGGGATATTTTGCTAATCGGTCGCGGAATGACATAAAATGTTGTTGTGCAAGTATAGTTGTAGGAACTAAAACTGCCACTTGTTTACCCGATTGCACTGCTTTGAAAGCTGCTCGGATAGCAACTTCAGTCTTGCCGAAGCCTACATCGCCGCAAATCAGCCTGTCCATCGGCGAATCATTCTCCATATCAACTTTCAATTCGGCTGTGGCTCTTGCTTGGTCAGGCGTGTCCTCGTAAATGAATGATGCCTCAAATTCCTTCTGCCAAAGACTGTCTTCGGGATATGCGTATCCTTTTTCGGATTTGCGTTTTGCATATAATTTTATCAAATCTCTTGCAATATCTTTAAGACGTTTTTTGGTTCTCGCTTTTTTCCGGTTCCAATCAGCTGAGCCAAGCTTGGATAGCACAGGCATTACGCCTTCACGGGCTGCGTATTTGCTGATTTTGGCAATATAATTCAAATTTACATAGAGCACATCTTCATCAGCGAAAAGCAATTTGGCACAATCTTGCATCGAACCGCCCATACTCACTTGACGGAATCCGTCAAATACTGCGATACCCTTGTCTTCATGGACTACGTAATCGCCGATTTGTAATTCCTGCAATTCTTTTAAGGTGATGCTCGTCGAACCTGTAGCTTTACGAGTGTCGCGGACTCTATTTCGCTCGAAAACCTGATGCTCTGTGAAGCACGCAATTTTCAAATCTTCCCAAATGAATCCTTCGGAAAAAGTGCTGTCGAATAATCTGATTGCCTTGAAAGTGATGTTTTTGATTATTTCCGGAGAATACTCGAAATCGGCAAAATCGATTTCACCAAGGGATTTCTCGATTATTTCTTTAAATCGGTTTAAGTGAATGTCGCCATCGGCACAAAATAATATTTTATAATCATTAACTGCAAGCCTTGTCAGTTCCTTGATTAAAATGCTGACTGATGCTTTTACCGATGGTTGCGAAGTCGTTTTAACTTTGTAAACAGATTTTTCGAGCGGATTGACCTCTATTATTCTAAATTTTTCGAGCTTTTGTTTTGTACTTTCGTCAAATTCTAAAGAATCGGGATGATATAAAATAATAATTGAATCTTTGGGCAAATAATCAAAAATATCGTACTCGAATTGCTCATCGTCAGAATTGTACAATCCCGCAATGAATTCAATTTGGTCCAAATCGCGGATGCTGCGTTGCGAAAGTATATCGAATTCGCGAAGTGATTCGATTTCATCGCCCCAAAATTCAATTCTATATGGATTATTTGCCCCGACAGGGTATAAATCTACAATACCCCCACGAATCGAAATATCTCCCGGAACAGCGACGTAATCGCGTCTTTCAAATCCGTTTAATATTAAAGATTTGACAAATTCATCAAAATCTAATTTCAAATCTTTTGTAAGAATTTTCTTATTGCTATGAAGTTTTTGCGGATTCGGTAGCAATGTCATCAACGTTTCATCTGTGGCAACAAGTGCTCGCTGGTCGGTGCTGAAATTTGTCAAACCCTCAATCATCCAGTCAACGCGATTTTCCTTATTGTCAATTTTTGTTCTCAAAGAGCGAGAAGGCTCTTTGAGCAGCGATACATTGTTTTCGCCAAATAGGATTTGCAAATCGTGGTAACGGTCTTCGGGTTTGGATTTATCGGATTCGATTACCAAGATGTCGTTTCCCGAAAACTCGCTCAATGCTTTTACAAAAAATGAAACCGATGAGCCGGCGAGCATTTTGACCGATGTCCGCTTCTTATTGCTTTTTTCAAATTCTTTCAGTAAGTCTTTAAGTATAGGCTCTAAAATTGAATAGCTTCTACCGACTAAATCCTTGTAAGAAATTTTTTTCAATTCTCTGCCCGTGTTATAAACTTCTCAAATCTACTTTTAAAGAATTCTGTATCGTCAGAATGTACTTTTACTTTGTATTCGATGCCGTAGTCTTTTTCTTCGGAATCAATCACATCAGCAACTTTGTATAAGACCGAAAGTAAATTCATTTGGTCGTATGGCAATACAAATTCGATTAATTTTGAATTGACAATATATACTTCGAGCATTTTTTCCATCAAATTGCGAATGTTGATTCCACGCTCTGCAGATATGAAAATCGAATCTTTAAATTCCTTTTCTATAGCTCTGAATCCGAGTGATTTGTCAATCAAATCCAATTTGTTGAGCACTAATATTGTGGGTTTGTCTGTGATTTTAAGCGATTCCAAAGTTTCTTCTACGACGGCAATATGGTCGCGGAAGTATGGATTCGATACATCTACCACGTGAATCAAAACATCTGCCGAAGAAGCCTCTGCCAAAGTACTCCGAAATGATGCAATCAGATGCGTTGGTAATTTGCGAATAAATCCGACAGTATCAGAAAGCAAAGCTTCTTGACCCGAAGTCATAGTAAAGTGACGGACTGTTGTGTCCAATGTAGCGAATAATTTATCTTCGATATATACATCCGCAGTCGTTATAACACGCATCAAAGTTGATTTACCGGCGTTCGTATAGCCTACAAGTGCGAATCTCGGCATCCCGGAGCGGTGTTTGCTCTGAATTTCCCTTTGCTTGTCAATATCAAGGAGCCGCTCTTTAAGTTGCTGAATTTTGGTTTTGATGATTCGCCTATCGGTTTCAATCTGCGTTTCCCCGGGACCTTTTGTCCCAATTCCACCGAATTGTTTGGATAAGTGGGTCCACATTCTCGTCAATCGAGGCATCAGATATTGCATCTGTGCGAGTTCTACCTGAGTTTTAGCTTCGGTGGACCTTGCTCGACGAGCGAATATATCTAAAATCAGGGCGCTTCGGTCAATAACTTTGACTTCGAGCTCTTTTTCGAGATTTCTTGTTTGAACAGGGGACAAATCATCATCGAAAATAACAAGTGTGATTGTATTCTCTTTGACGTATTCTTTGATTTCTTCAACTTTTCCTTTGCCAAGATAGGTCTTGACATTTGGCTTCTGAAGTTCCTGTTTGAATGTTTCAGTTACTTCAGCGCCGGCTGTCAGAGCCAAAAATGCCAATTCTTCGAGATGCTCTCGGGCTATTTCGCGGTCGGAACCTTTCAGTATCAATTGTACTGCTATTGCTTTTTCTGTAATTATATTTGCTTGTGTCAACAAATTCCTCAAATATATTCGTTAATGAATATGATAGATTGCAAAAGTATTAAGTAATAACGTATTTGATGAAAAATTCTTTACAGCCCGAATTTAAAGTGATACGCTCGAATCGGAAAAGCTTGGCGATTGAGCTTGGGCATAACTCTATGAAAATCCGAGCTCCATACCAAATGAGCGATGCCGAAATTTCGCGATTTATACTTGCAAAAAAAGATTGGATTAGGGAAAAGCAACTTTTGCTGAGTAAAAAATCACCACCAAAACATCAGTTTGTCGAAGGTGAGAAATTTCTAATGTATGGTGAAGAATATCCTCTAAAATTTGTTGAAAAGCAGCCTTTTGCTCTCAAATTTGACACAAAAGAATTTTTGCTTAACTCCCGTGATTTGCATCGTGCTCATATTCTTTTCAAAGCTTGGTATATCAATCAGGCTAAGTTTTCATTTCCGAAAAGAGTTGAAGATTACGCAAGTAAATATGGATTCAAATATAAAACAGTCAGAATTTCCGATGCAGCTCGCCGTTGGGGTTCATGCTCGTCTTCAGGTTCAATTAATTTGAATTGGCGGCTTATGCGTGCAATTCCCGAAGTAATTGATTATGTTATTGTACATGAATTAGCCCATACACGCCACATGGACCATTCTACTAAGTTTTGGGAACTGGTTGCTGATGTTATGCCAAATTATAAAACTTACCGTATTTGGCTAAAAGAGCATGGTTATATGCTTGATTTTTTGGCTGAAAGTTGAAAATTTTGAATTATTTTAGTAAAAATTTAATTTCTCGGTAACATTTTTGAAAATAATGTGTTTATAATATAGAAAGCGAAACAAGTAGGAAAATGTTAAAAAGCTTAGATGAATATAGTGATACAGAATTATTCTATATGTTGTGTGATGACAAGAAGACCGCTGAAAAAGCTTTTTCGGAAATATTCGCACGACACTCATCGAAAGTTTATGCTTTCTGTAGAAGGTTCCTTGGCAACAAAGAAGAGGCACAAGACTTATTTCAAGAGACTTTTATAAAGTTTCACCAAAGTGCTTCAAAAGATAGAGCAATGACAAATCTGTCGGCTTTTCTTGTAACTATCGCCCGAAATTTGTGCGTCAATTACAAAAGAAAAGATAAACCGGCAATTTCATTTGAAGATTATATGGCTCATAGTGACGATATGACCGGTGACAAAAATGAGTTACTTGAATTGGTTAAAAGTTCTTTGGAATTACTGCCTGATGAATATCGAGAGATTTTCATTCTACGCGAATACGACGGAATGTCGTATAACGAAATCGCTAAGATGATTAATCAACCTCTAAATACTGTTAAAGTAAGAATTCATAGGGCAAAACAAAAAATGAGAGAAATCTTGCAGCCATACTTGGCTGAAATGTCTAAATACGAATAAAATAAATATTATAAATTCTTGATTGATATGAAAGATTACATAAACAACACGAACTCGGAACTTCTGACTCAGCTTCTTGACGGAGAGTTGAACGCAATGCACGAAGAGTCTTTGTACGCCGAACTCGGCAGTAGCAAAGAGCTTCAAGAAGAATTGCGCCAACAACTCTTGATTAGAGATGCTATCGGAAAGGATACCGAAGCTTTTACACCACCGGCAGCTGCCGTAACCGGACTTTTTGATAAGTTAGGATACGCTACTCCTTATGCAGTACCGACCGGCAATTCTGCTCTTAAAACACCTTTCTGGCATACAATGTTCAAGAGAGCTTCTGTTTCGATAGCAGTACTTGCTTTGTTAACATTTGGCGGATACAACTTAATCGGGGTATTCAACAATGGTGATGCTGATTCGGCAATTGCTGATAGCAATTCAATTGTTTCCGAAAGCAAGCAATCAAATGATGCTTATCAACAAGTAAATGAAATCAAAAATGCTGATGATATTGCTGCAACTAAGAATGCAAAACAAATTCCCACAGTAAGTTCTTATGTTGTAGAAAAAGCTACCAAAACTAAATTCGTAGCCACTGAAAAAACTGAAAATGTTATCAGCCCGAAAACTGAATTGCTCGCAACAAATAATAGTTCACGTGATTTGCTCGCTACAAATTTTGCAGACAACAGAGCTTTGGTCAATCCGGTTTACGCTTCAAATCCGAATAGTTCCGCATTCAATATGAATTTTACTATGAATCCCGGATTGAATAATGTAGAATTCACAAAATCTGAATTCACAAAAGCATCAAACTTTACTGCTTATATAAAAGCAATGCCTATGTCCTCACTTGATAATAGCATGCCTTTTGCTGGTGGAGTAAGATTTGAAACAAGTGAATACTTTAGTTTTGCTATTGAAGTTGGTCAACAATCTTATTCCGCAACTGTCACAAGTGATAACGATGATAATATACTAATCAATAAGGATATGTCAGTCATATTTGGGGCAATATCTATTCGCTATGACTTAAATCAATTTGAAATTCTTAACGTTCATCCTTATATCCAAGCTGGTGTAGGTGCTGGTAACTTTGGTAAATATATGGCTCGTTATAACATTGGAGCAGAAATTAAACCTTTCGACAATGGGGTTTCATTAATGATGGGTTTTGAAGGAAGCAATTTGTTTTATTCAACTCAGAACAAATCTTATGATACACGAAATAGTGGTTTGATATTCGGAATATCCTACAAATTTTAATAAATAGCCGAAACAAGAGCAATGTAGAATGCTCTTAAAGGTAAAGGGTTGCTTTTGGCAACCCTTTACTTTTTGTATTCACTTTGTTTTATAGGCAAAAAAATTTTAATACCAATCTATTCTAGTCTTAGAAAGTAGATTTGTAATCTTTTGCTTTTCGTTTTCGTCAAATTCATTCCTTGTCAAGCTTATGAAACGTAATTTGCCAAGTTCTCCTATCGAAGCAGGTAGCTCGTTTAGATAGTTGAATCCAAGTTCGAGTTCGAGCAAATTGCCCAAATTGCCGATTGAATCCGGTAATGATTTCAACTCATTTTCGTAAAGCAACAACTTTTGCAAACTTGATAAGTTGCCGAAGCTATCGGGTAATTCAACGATTAGATTTTTGTACAATCTTAATTTTTCCAATTTGGTCAAATTCCCGATTTCATTTGGCAATTCGGTCAAAGTGTTTTCGTGAATTTCAAGTTTGGTCAGATTAACCAATTTGCAAATCGAATCAGGTAGCATAGTCAATGCGTTGCCAGGTGCTCTGAATTTTTCGAGATTAGTCAAATTACCAATTGAATCGGGCAACTCACGTAATTCGTTTTCGCTCAGAACTAATTCTTTCAGTTGAGAAAGATTGCCAATCGTATCAGGTAAAGACTTAATTCTATTGTTATTCAATCCGAGACGTTCAAGTTTGGACAAATTACCAATACTTGCAGGCAATTCGGTTATTCTATTCCAACTAACAACCAAAATTCTAAGTTCTGTCAATTCCGCAATCGAAGCAGGCAAAGTAATGATTTGATTGCCGCTGAGGTCGAGTTTGCGTAATTTTTTGAGGCTCGAAATTCGCTCGGGGATGTAGGTCAGTTGGTTGTTCCAGATGATTAGTTCTTCGAGGTTGGGTAATTTGAAAATATCATCGGGAAATTCGTCAAGGTCTTTGTAGTGTAAGTCGAGGGATTTAACGTTGTTTGGCTCGAGAAGTGCTTTCTCGAGCGAATAAAAAGTTTTGATATCTGACTCTTCCATAATTTTTCCTCCACAATATATTTTTACTATTTAATCGTATTCGGATATAACCGATTTCAATTTTAAATATAATGAAATTATTTCAAACAGAGCACCAAAATTTTTTGAAATTGTAATTTTTTTATTAATGCCGAAATTGATGATTTTTTTCTTAAATTTGAAATCTTTCTAAATCAACAAGAGTTTGTTATGAAAAAAGTCTTTTTTTTACTCGTATTTTTTGTCTTAATAGTGCAATTTTCGCCATTATTTGGGGAATTCAATTTTCCACCTAATCCTGTAAATTATTTTGAACAGCCTTTTGATGTTGTAAAATACGATTTTCATATAACATTTGACAATCCTGTTGACAAATACATCGAAGGAATTTGCCAAATTACTTTCATAAGTAAAAGCCTATCGCCGGAGCAAAGATTTTATTTTCATCTGTGGGGACCAGAAATAGACTCGGTGTTCCTCAATTCTGAACGCGTGGAGTTATACGAAGCCGGAGATGTGGAATCCGGAACAGCTTGTTATTTCATCAATTACGTCCCGACAGAAGTTAATGAACGCTTTGTAGCCAAGATATATTATCAGGGAAACATGATTTCCGAAGGTGGCAATATGGATTTCGGTGGCGTTCATTACGATGATGAAATATTATATTCGATGGGAGTCGGATTTAATAATAATTTTGTTTCTACAACTCGTGCGTGGCTTCCATGTTTCGACCATCCTTCCGATAAGGCTGAAGTTGTTGCTCGATTCGATGTCCCCGCAAAATATACTGTTGCTTCTGTCGGTACTTTTTCATCGAAAAGTGAAACTGATAATGGCAGAACTGAATATACGTACAAAAGTTTTGATGATATTGCTACCTATCTAATGACATTTGCCGTCGGGGAATTTGACACAGTCAGTTTTCATCATTCAAACAAAAATTTGCCAATGACAATATATGCCAAAGCGAATCAAATCGAAGCCGTAAGATATGCTTTCGAGACCTTGCCCGAAATTCTTGATGCTTACGAAAGTTATTTTGGCGAATATCCGTTCGATAAATTGGATTATGTCCTAACTCCAAAAGGCTCGATGGAGCATCAAACTTTGGTAAATATTGCGAGTTCAGTGGTAATGAGTGCATATAATACTCAGAACAAATATAATTCGACAATCATTCATGAGCTCGCACACATGTGGTTTGGTAATTCAGTTACACCCTTGGATTTCAGGGACGCTTGGTTAAATGAATCTTTTGCATCATTTTGTGAAGCTTTTATTTATGAGAAAATTTTCGACAAAGCACGATACATCAAGCACCTTCGCGAACAAGGCATAACTTACTTCAATTATGGTATTCCCCGAGAAGGAGCACAAGCAATCTATGATTTCGACAGAGCAAAGGCAGGTAACTATCCGATTACGATTTACTACAAAGGCTCCAACGTGCTCAGTATATTGAGGTATTTGGTTGGTGACGAAAAGTTCTTGGGTGCTCTCAATCACTATCTCGGCAAATATGCCTATGGCAATGTAAATACCGAACAATTTATCCGCACTTTTGAGGAATTCACTCAAGCTGATATGACAGAGTTCTTCGATAAATGGGTCTATGGTGCCGGATATATTGAACTGCAAGTTGATGTGACATCTATCAAAGACAGAGGAGACGGCACATACGAAGCCAACGTAACACTCCGCCAAATCCAAACAAGTCAGGGCTTGCCAATTATTGAAACACCAATCGAGTTTTCATACAGCCAATTTGATATGACACCCATCAACAAAATAATAATGCTTGATGCCAATGAACAAGATATTCAATTCACCAGCGATGAACATGCTTTCCCGTCAATTTCATCTTATAGAGTGAATTACGGAAATGATTTTGTAGTTCCGGCAAGAATTGCAAGATATACTTCCGTCGAAAGTCCTGAAATTGCTAGACCTTACGAAATCAACGATAGTCAATTTACTTTTGAAATTACAAGCGATTCATACTCAGGTGGAATCGCTCTGATAACAGACCTCAACGGTAGAATCATCGAAGGTGTGATATTTGACAATAAGTGTGTTTCAATTGATAAAAATATTTTCGCAAATGGACTTTACTTCGTCATAATCAATTTGAATAATCACATTTACATCGAAAAATTTATAAAGTAAAGTACCGGAAAAATGAACGAAAGAGTTGAATTGCTCAGACAAAGATTTGATATTATCACCCAAAATGCCGAAAAAGCTGCATTGGGAGCCAATAGGGACATCGGAGATATTAAAATCATAGCTGTTTCTAAGATTCAAAAATTCGACCATGTGGCTGATGCAGTCGGAGCCGGATTGAAATATTTCGGCGAAAATTATGTGGCAGAGTTGCGTGAAAAGCACGTACAATTGACTGAAATCGGCGTCTCAGTGCCGGAATGGCATTTTATAGGACATTTGCAAACCAACAAAGTAAAATACATTGCCGAATTTATTACAATGATTCATTCTGTTGATTCGCTCAAATTGGCTGAAGAGATTGACAAACGCGCTCAACAACATGAGCGAGTAATAGATGTTTTAATCCAAATAAACACAAGTGGCGAAGAATCCAAATCAGGTATTGAACCTGAGGATGCTCCCGAACTTGCCGAAAAAATATTGAAACTGAAAAATGTGAAGTTGAGAGGATTGATGACAATTGGCACTTTCACTGATGACGAAAGTCTTCAACGTCAGGAATTCAAACTACTTAGAAATACTTTAAATTCCGTAAATGAGAAATTAGGGACAGATTTGAAAGAGCTTTCGATGGGAATGACAGGTGATTATGCCGTTGCAATAAGCGAAGGAGCAACTATGGTGCGTATCGGAACTGCAATTTTTGGTGAACGACATTACGATTAATAATTATATAGAGGGAAAATGTTAAATAAAATAAGAGAATCTTTGCATTCAATCAGAAAAGTTACTAATTTCACTCCCGAAGTGGGTATAATTCTTGGCACAGGGCTGGGCAATCTGGGTTCAGAAATCAAAATAGAAAACGAATTATCGTATCATCATATTGAACATTTCCCGATTTCAACAGTCGAATCGCATGCCGGCAATCTGATTTTTGGCAAATTGAGCGATAAAAATGTCGTAGCAATGAGCGGAAGATTTCATCTGTACGAAGGATATTCGATGCAAGACATTACTCTTCCGGTAAGAGTAATGAAGGAATTAGGAGTTAAGACTTTACTCGTTTCAAATGCTTGTGGCTCGGTAAATACATATTTCCGCAGATGTGATTTGATGATAATTGATGACCACATTAATTTGATGGGTACAAGCCCACTTATTGGTAAACATTTTGCAGAATTCGGACCTCGATTTGTTGATTTGAGCCAACCATACTCGCAAAGATTAATTAAATTTGCTGAAGAAATCGCTTTGGAAAATAACATCCCAGTGAAAAAAGGTGTCTATGCCGCAATGAGTGGACCAAATCTGGAAACGCGTGCAGAATATAAAATGTTACGAATAATTGGCGCAGACGTTATCGGCATGAGCACCATTCCTGAGGTCATTGTTGCCAATCAAATCGGGCTCGAAGTTTTTGCCGCCTCAATTATTACCGATGAGTGTTATCCTGATGCTCTTAAGACAGTTAGCGTAGATGAAATTATCGAAGCTGCTAACCTAACAGTACCGAAATTGACAATCATTTTCCGTGAACTAATAAAACGAATTTAAAATTGCAACTTTTTTCGGTTCGATGTGTCTTTAGAATATTGAAAGTTAATCAAAATAAAAAAAATGAAAATATTCACCCTTTTATTATTAATCGTAGTATTTGCCGCGTGCAGCTCGAAAGAAAAAGTCATCAATCCCATTGATGAGAACCGCTCATTCATGATTTCGACAGATGCCGGTGGCTTTACTATTAAAGGCATCAATTTGCCTTCGGGAAATATACATGAGCAAGATTATTATCGAAAATTTTTTGCAGAAGATGCTAAAAATAAAATTACAGCAATAGCCGATAATGGATTTGATATATTTTTCTTTGTACCCGAGGAAATGAAAATTCTTGTAGTAGGGAAGTCGAACATGCTCATGAAGGCAGTGATTGACTTTTCACCTTACGGTTTGAAACCGGTTTCGATAACCTTTGCTAATGCAACTGACGCTTATGTGCTAAATCAAGGCAGCAATGATGTATCAATCGTTGATCTAACAGTTTATGAAGTTGCAAGAAATATCAAATGCGGCATAAACCCTGTTGGCATCAGTTCTTACGGCAATCAAGTGTATATAGTAGATAAAACTGCAGACCTTGTGCATATCATTGATACGCGCACAAGAGCAATTGAAGAGACTATCCAAGTGCATCCGGGACCTACTTTTATTAGATTTACCAATGATGGCAAAACTTCGATTGTTATTTCTTCAGGCGTTAGCGGTACCGAACCAAATACAACCAAAAATATTGCTTTGGTGACATATATTGATGTAGAAAAAAGAACAGTTAGCTCGACATTAGATTTGGGTTTTGGTCAAATGTCTGCTCTCGACCAATATCCACGTGGATTTGAAGTTACTCAGACTGATTGGGGATTTGTGCAAACTCAAATAGGACTTTTTAGATTGGATTTGCGAAATCCCGAAAAAATTGCTTTAATGACCAGAACTGCTTTCGACGGGATTGCATATAATCGTAAAGATGCCGAATTAATATTATTTACTTCCAGTGACAATTCTGAGATCTCTTTAGCAGATGAAAGCTTAGCTAATATTACTCAAACTGTGATGTTCCCCGGTAAAATATTTGCAATTTATCCTAATTAGTGATGGGTAATTCCACTTTTATTAATTTGAGTTCTTTGCTCGAACTTAGCGCCAAACTCCACGAAAGTGGCGACAAATCTTCAATTTTGAATATCTCATTACTTAGCTTGATGGGCAAATTACTCATCACAAGTGGCGTTATACTATCGAACGAATCAGGCAGATTGGTCCCGATTATACAAAAAGGACAAACTGCATTGGATTTTTATAAATTGATGAATAAATTCAATCCTGATAAATACGTCTCAATCATAGATTCGACTGAATTAGACAGCATCAAATATGTAATTCCAATTCGTAAGCAAGAAAAACTCTATGCATTAATTTGTTTGAGTAACCCATTGATTCCACATGAATTGAGCGAAGACGAAAAAAAATATATCGAACTCTTGTCCTCGATTACGGCAAATGCTATCAATAATTCATTTATGCTCGATTCGTACAAACGCGAAAAGAGCGTCGCAGAGCGGCGTAGTCAGCTTCTTTCGGCATTGTACGAAGTTAGTCGTGATTTCGGGAGCTTACTCTCTCATGATGAAATTATAAAAACGCTCTCATTGACCGTGATGGGACAGTTAACTGTCTCCAAATTTGCTGTATTTATCGAAAATGACAAGAAGCAATTCCACAAAATTATTGACAGAATCGGGCTGGAAGTTTCCGAATCTTTATTGCGAGAACTGCTTGTTTGCGAGACTGCGACCCCAATCGAAAAATCGGATTTGACTCATGAAGCCTATCAATTCTGTGTCAAAAAGCAAATCGCAGTCATTTCGCCAATGAAAGTGCAAGGGAACAAAATCGGGGTTTTGCTGATTGGCAATCGCATGAACGAGCAGCCTTTTAATTCCGATAATCTGATTTTCATCGAAGCTATTGGCAATACTGCCATGGCAGCGCTTGAAAACGAGAGGCTTTTTACGGAAGAAATCGAGAAAAAACGTCTTGAAAGCGAGATTTCGATTGCTCTCGAAATTCAGAAAAATTTATTGCCTAAAAGCCCGCCAGTCACAAAGAATTTCGATATTTTCGGCTTTTCATTGCCAACTTATCAAGTTGGGGGAGACTATTTCGATTATATCAAAATTGACGAAAATCGCCTTTTGCTTGCGATTGCTGATGTTTCGGGGAAAGGAATTCCTGCATCTTTGATTATGGCAAACACTCAGGCTGCTTTGAGAGTGCTTGCACACAACCAAATTGCCCCCGTTTCGATTGCAAATCAAATTAATTCATTGCTTTACGAAAACACAAGTCCCGACAAGTTTGTTACTTGCTTTTTTGGTGTGCTCGACCAAACTAATAATCAATTCACATACCTAAATGCAGGGCACAATCCGCCATATTTGTTTAAATCCGACAATACGATGCACGAATTGCACGAAGGCGGGCTGATACTGGGTTTTATGGATCATGATTTTGGCTATAACACCGGAAATATTGTTTTGGAAAGAGGGGATTTAATCACTATGTTCACTGACGGCGTGACCGAATCACACAATGAAAAAAAAGAGGAATATGGCGAAGAAAGGCTGATTAATCTCATCAAGGAAGTAAAGCATCTAAATTCATTCGATATTGCACAAGCAATTTCAGCCGACGTAAAGAAATTTGCAGGAAAATCGCCCCAATTTGATGATATTACAACAATAGTGTTGAAATGCATAGGTTAACATTCAATCGCCGTAGGTCACAATTTCATTTATTCGTTGTTTCAATAAATTTTTAAATAAATTTACTTCAACTCTCTCGCCAAAACCAAGTTCGTTCACAGGGTCAATAACAAAGCCGTTTTCAATTGGGTAAACATTGCAGGTTGCGGATGACCTTACGCGTGGAGTTAAAGTTAAGTATGAATAGCTTGAATCATCGCAAATTGAATATAAGTCCAGAAATACGATATACTCTTTACCTTTTTTTACCCAGCCGCTGCCTGTTGAATCCATCATCATTGGTGGGTATATTACTTTTCCATCTTCATCAACTACTGTATGTACTACATCATAGGCAATGACTTCATTTTCAGGAACTCTTCCCCATTCAAGTCTATATGAAAATTGCAAATAACTACTTGGCAAATTTTCTAAATTATTTGTGGTATTTTCGATTGTTAGAGGATTAAGATTAATTGCTTTCGCTTCCGGCAATACTTTTCCTTTGATACTATCAAGTATGGAACATGTTACAATTGAAGATGTATTTTCGGAATCATTTTCAATAAAATTCAAAGTGTCCTCAACAAATACATGAGCAATTATCGAGGATTCTAATAGTAATTTTTCAAGATAGGGTTGGGGCGAATGTGCAGTCGCAGTGTTGTGTATTTGGTCAATAATTGTATTTGCTGAAATATAATTAGATGTTAATTTAAAAAGTATAGGATTATAATCAACTACTTTGTATAAATATTTCATTATATAGCGAAGTGTATCGTATTCGTGTTGACGAACATTATGAGCAAAAAACCTTATATCCGGAAAATCTTTCTCTACCGAATCAAGCATAATATATCCGACACGCACATCTTCCGGCATATCATCAGTTAAATAAGGTGCATAAGGTAAATGTTGGTAATTGAATGTCAAACTATTATAATCCGGTAAACAAGGTGGGTTTTGCCCAAAACTCCTTGACTGAAATACTGCTAATAATATAGCTAACACAATGAAATATTTAAGAAAATTTTTCATAGGAACTCCAATATCAATTTACAATTGTGTTATAATTGCAAATTAAACATAATAAAAAATTTTCAAATAGCTAAATTATTTTTTAAGTTTTTTTTATTCTTTGCTTCTTTGCTCCAAAAAGCCAAACACAAACTCAAATGAATTCAAATTGAAATTCAATCTGCCATCTTCAACTTCATATGATTGACCGGAATAGCTTTCAAAACGAATATTTCCTTCCATGCTGGAAATTTGCACAGATTGTGGTGATTCAGGGTTGAAATTAGCCACGAACAACAATTCTGAATTACAGCTTTTTGCTCGTCTCAAAAATGCGACGATGTCTGGAGAGCTCTCCAATAGCATGAATTCATAATCTTGCGAGAAAATCTCCGGATATTTTGCATAAAAATCGTTCACGGATTTAATCGCATTAATAATATTTTGCCTATTAAGCCAATTCATCTCAATATTTGAAAATAGTGGCAGCGTTTCGGTAGGGAATTTCTCGATTTGCTCAATTGTGAATCCCAATCCCGTATTTACCGGATTTTGTTCGCTCAATTCGAATCCCGAATGAATGAATTGTGGCACCGGAAGCACCATGCAAAGTGCATAAATCATTGCCGAGAAGTTCGAATCATCATATCGGCTCGCCGCTCTTGGAGTATTATGATTTTCAGGTGTCGCAAAGAAATCAACCGCAAAATCATTGTGCTGAAATCGTCTAATCAAATCTTTCACTTTGCTTGGAACATGTGCGTCGAAGGGCAAATATCCCACAACACAATTATAGCCTTCGTCGGCAGATTGCTTCGACGGGACAAAATTTTCCTCCCATATTATGAAATCGGCTTTGTCTTTTCGGGCTTCACTGATTATTCGTTTGCGAAGTTTTTCGGGGAGAGCATGCCCCATATCAATCATCATTCCGTCCAATCCGAAATTTTGTTGCCAATAGGGGATTATATTGGCTATGAAATCCCAAAGTTCTTTAACTTCGTAATTTTCCTTCGCCAACGCCAAATCATACATCCGCACAGTATTATAAGCGATATAATTGAAATTGCTATGCTCGTACATTCGTGTATAAGTGACGTCGCTCCAGACGGGCTGCACATCGTCGGGGGGCCAATCCGCAAATGCACACGGAATCCGCACTTCAATCTTTTTGTTGAGTAGCCCGCGAATCTTTGTTTCTACGCGTGCGACTTTCTTGGGTGTTTCGGTGAACATATCCTTGAAAACTTGGTGCGGTGGCGGTAAATGCTTTAAGTCGCCGGATTCAATTTTATTTTTAATCGTTGCAAGTTCGTGATTATTGAAAATTGGCGGACCGTATTGCTTCTCATTTTTGACATCTTTTGCTCTGTTGTTGATTTTATCGCTTATCCAATAGAACCAATCAGGATGCTCGAGCGATAGGTCGCTATCCACAGACGCAGTCCTGAACACAAATTCTGTGACCAACTTAATTCCAGCCATATGAACTGCTTCGACAAATGCTTTAAATTGCACTTCTATGTCAATGTCCAAAATTGGCTCTCCTAGGGTCTCTTCAATTTTCAGAGGATTGCGAATTGCGTAGGGCGACCCAAGCGTTCCTTTCTTCTCGTCAATTCCGATTGAAGTCACCGGAAGCAAATATATGATTGTAGTGCCGAGCGACTTGATATAGGGGAGTAGTGCGATGCCTTTCAAGAACGTGCCCGTCTCTCTGAAGCCCGTATCAAGTGGCTCTATACCGATTGTACCGTCCGCATTATGGTCAAAAGTTGCTGTATATCTCAAAAACATATTATAAATAATCGGCTTGTGAGGATTTGTCACGCTTTGATTTTCGGAATTGCGAATAGCTTCAATTTTATTCAAATAAAAATCGAAAGGATTCACGTTTTCTGAGCCGATTTCATCTGTATCAAGCCATAATTTCGGTATATGATAAGCAAATTCTTTGCGTTTCTTCTTTTTCAGTTCTTTTAGCCTTTTCTCAACAATGCTCAGATAGCCTTGCAACATATAAATTACCTTAGTCTAACAAAATATGAATGTCAAAAATACGTATTATTATGTAAAGTTTGTACCATTTAATCATTTCCGGAAATGAAAATTATAAGATTAGCGATATTAGTTTTTGTCTTTGCTGCGACTCTTCCTATTTTACTGCTATCTAAAGACCCAAAGCCCAAAGCTGAGGATTTGGTGAAAATTGAGCTCTTCACAGACCATTTGAAAGCATTGCCGGGCAGTACTTTTTTGCTTGCAATCAAATTCACAATTCAAAAAGATTGGCATACGTACTGGGTCAATCCGGGTGATGCAGGTTTGCCGACTGTTGTCGAATTGGATTTACCAAAAGGTTGGCATTCGTCAGACATACTTTTCCCGATACCACAAAAAATCAAATTCGACGAATTTGCAAATTATGGTTACGAAAAAGAAGTTTTGCATATGATTCCAATCACAATAGCTCCAAATTCCGACACCGTAAATATTAAGATTAATGCGCTCGTTAAGTTCTTGGTATGCAAAGAAGAATGTTTGACCGGAAGTAAAAAGCTGAATTTTTCGATAAATGTAACTCATATGCACGAATTAAATATAGCAATGTTGCCCCAATTCGCAGAGTTTTCCTCCTCATTGCCACTGAAAAATCACTCTGCAAATTCCATAGCTTCGGTACGTGAAGATATTCTAACTCTTGAATTATCGGGACAGGAATTAATTTATTTCAAAAATTTAACCTTTTTTCCAATTAATGAGGGTTATCTAATTAATGGTGCCGAGCAAAAATTAAAAAATAATGGGAATTTAATTACATTTGAATTAGAATTAGATAAATATAGGGAAAAAAATCCCGAAAGGCTGACAGGGCTTATTGTGTCCGATACAGCAATAATCGCGGGAAAGCCAAATAAGGCAATATTTATTGATATTCCGTTAATTAATAAATAATTTTTTTAAATAATATTAAAGGGTTTTTTATGTATAAATTATTAATTTCAGCATTTGTTTTATTTACGTTAAGCATTTCGTTTTCAACGGCAGCAGAAAAAGCAGACTTGGGTAAAGCTGCTCCCAATTTCACACTCGTGGACTCCAAAGGTGGAATGCATTCATTAGACAATTTCGACGGAAAATGGGTTGTTTTGGAATGGATTAATTTCGATTGTCCATTTGTAGTCAGGCACTACAAGGAAAGCAATATGCAAAAAATTCAAAAGCAATATACCGATAAAGGTGTGATTTGGTTGGGAATTTGTTCCTCTGCACCCGGCAAACAAGGTCATTTCGACAATAATGAAATAAATAAACGCTTGAGCGAAATGGGCGTAAATATGACGGCATATTTAATTGATGAAGATGGCACTGTCGGCAAAAAGTACGAAGCTAAAACGACGCCACACATGTTTATTGTCAATCCCGAGGGCGAGCTTGTTTACCAAGGTGCGATTGACAGCATCCGCTCCACAGATATTGCGGACAACGCCAAAGCCGAAAATTATGTCATAAAAGCACTTGACGAAGGAATGGCAGGCAAAGCTATTTCCATAAAAACAAGCACTCCATACGGTTGTTCAGTCAAATACGCAAATTAATTCTCTATAAAAAAAAATCAAATCCCCCTTAATCCCCTTTTGAAAGCAGGAAAGCGAGCTTGCGAGCAAGGGGATTTGTATTGTTTTAATCCTAAAATACATTGACAAACATAGCCCACGGTTTTAACCGTGGGATTTTTTTATAGATAGGTTTATTAGTGCTTTAATCCTGAAGGGATTAGACTGTAGAAGACTAAATCAATGCAAAGTAATGAGTAACAAGAGCTTTATTTTTGTTACCAAAACATTTCCAACAATATTTTCCAAAAGCTAAGTACGTTGAGTTGAAAATGAGTGAAATTTCCAAATGAAGTTGGAACGTTTTCATTACCAACATTCACTTTCTTCTCAAAGAACAATCACAATGCTATGCAAAAGTACAAAATGCCGGATTAATAGTGCTATCGTAAGGACTTTTTCTACAGACCTCCATAAATGCCCTACATTGAATTTTTTCAAATCGAGCCATATTCAGATATAGCCTGATATTTTTAACTATGCCTAAAAGTAAGGGTGGAGGTTGGTCGTTGAAATCACAACTGCAATAGATTTCATTTTTTGTCGTATAATATTGAGTGCAGCAACCACAATTCAGGATAATGGTAACAGGGACCTCAAATTTTATACATTTATGAATGGTGTTATTATGACAGGAAGTGAATTTAGAGCAATTAGACGTTTTAACAAATTATCTCAGAGAACTATATCAGAAAAAACTGGGATGTACGTGTCAGACAGTGCAGTCAAAGAAATGGAAAGAGGTGGTTATGTGCCTCATTTTTTTGTTAAGATTTTATCCTGGCTAATAGGACTTGATTTGTCTAATGAAGACATTTTGAGAAAACAGTTAGATGGAATCCCCGATAAATATTTTCATGCCAAGATTTGCACTCGGAAGCCTAAACTAAAATCTGCGGTGATCTTCCCCGCAACAGGAAGTATTTATGGAAATTGAATCCTGAAACTGTACAGACATGCTGGACAATATTGAAATCAATACGATTTGTCTTTATTCACTATGACAAATCGTATATTTTTGTTTCTTATTTGATTAGCCAGAAACGCTGTACTAATCAGTCTAAAAGGGGCTTTCAACCTAATTTGTTTTACTAATGCGAAATTTTTTTGTGTTACAAACACTTACTTTTCCTACAAAACGGACTAAGTATTATATTTTCTAAAGTATTACAAGTAAGGAAATGTATAGGGAATGTATAGGAAATGTAAAGGAAAAGTATAGGAGAAATCTAAAAGTCAAAAATTTGGTCAAAATTCACCAAAGGAAATGTTTAGGAGATGTATTAAGAGTTCCTTAACTTCTCCTTAAAAAGCCAATTTCTAAGTAATATAAATATTTAATAGTTAACGATGTTCATAGGAAATGGGTTTAGAATTCCTATACATTTCCTACGAAGTAAGTTTTTAGAACTTAATAAACTTACAAAGATTTTCACTTTTGCCCCCTTGAATCGCCGGACAGTTTTTTTTTCAGCAGTAAAATTTGAATTTCTGTAATGATGAAACTTCGCAACAATACAGAATAGTTCGATTTTGTATATTCTTTGTGTTTCATCAGAATACCTTATCGTCTTTTTCGGATAACAAACCAAGTTTCGGAAAAAAACTTTGTGTTGTGCCTTTATCAGGACTATATTTCTTCTCAGTTTGCAAGAAAATACCCTCAGAAGCGTAATATTTCTTAACATAATCACTTAAATTGTAACTATTTCGGATTTCTACTGAGTTATCTGTACGCCAATTATCACCACCAAAAATTTCTTTCATAAAACTTTGATACATTTCCCAAATTTGGTAAACATAAACGCCTCGCCTGTCGCCGTCATGCGTATAAAAGTTGTCTAATAAGAATCTTTCGGAAGTAGGAATCTTTTTTGAATACATATCTAATATCTGAATTCCCTTATCGGTAACGGTAAATTCACGGTTAATCATCAATCTTTTCAGTCCGGCAATTGCCAAGTTGAAAATTCCTGAAAGTTCGGACATAAAGATATTTTCAATTCCTGCATCAGGTTTTTCAATTTCAGCTTCAAACGGCAGAATTACAATTCTTTTCGCAATTGGAATGATATTTTCATTTTCGGGCAAACTTGGCAGTTGATTCATAGCGAAAATTAGCTTAGAGTGATTAGTGAAAGTGATTGCATCTCCAAATTTCACATCAGAAGTTTGACGGTCTCCACCTGTCAATTGCTTAAGTGTAGCAACGTTCGCAAGTCTGTTGTGTAAATCGCCGGACGTAGCAAGTCTTTTCCCCATTAAACGAGTTTTGTAAAACCGTTCTCTCAAATCTCTTGGGTCTAAATCCGATACGGTGAATTGGTCGCCTACTAAACTTTCAATGATTCTTACGCACGTTCCTTTACCGTTACGACCTTTTGAGCCTGTAAACCAAAACATCTTTTGAAATGGATAATCGCCACGCAAACAGTAACCTGCAATTTCAAAAAATAAATCGCTCCAGCCCTCAATAACTTTCTTGCTTTTGGTCATTGAATACATTTTTATTGATTTTTTGAACTCAGGACAATCGGCATTTATGGAAAAATCATAATCAGTTTTGTAGGTGAAGTAATGTTCGGGATTATGCGGTTCAGGTTTGAAAGTGTCAAGATTGAAAGCACAGTTTTTGAGATTAACCAAGTTTGGTATTGCATTGAATTTTGATTCATGAACATTAAAACGTGGAAACGAATGTAATGATTTGGTGACATTATCAATAATGGACGGTCGAACTGACATAGGACGTAACCAATGGAAAAACAAATGCGAAACTTCATCTGCGGTAATATCTTGCCAATAACCGTCCTTGTATATAAAATATCTGCGTTTTCCTTTGATTAGAGAAGTGCAAAGTTGGTGACGTTTGCCTAATTCAATCAAAACATTGTAGCCGTTTAGTTTGTTATCATCGGTGTAAATAATTTCTTGGATTTCGTCAATCTCTCTACTTTTGCTTACTTCCTCAACGACTTTTTCAATCTTTTTTTCGGATTTGATTTTTTCAAGATAAGTTTGAGTATTAGCAACAATAATTTTCAATTCCTCAACTGTGTGATTTTTCAGCCAATCGGAAACATCTTCTTTCGGATTCAAACCGTCCAATTCAATAAGTTTGATTGAAAACGCTACATCTTGTAAATTGTTGATAATATCTTTTGCGTGGTTTATTCCTGCATCGTCATTATCAGGAATAATCACTACGTTTTGATTTCGGAAATACTCATTATAGCTTTTTTTCCATTTTCCTGCACCCATAGGTGAAGTAGTGGCAATTAATCCACGTTTGATTAAGTTTTTTGCATCTTTTCCACCCTCAACGATATAAATATCATCATAATCAGGTTGAGCCTTTAGAACGGCTACAAGATTGTACGGATATAACTTGATTCCTTTGAGTGACCAAACTTCTTGACTGCCTTTAAAACCTGATTGTACGAACTTCTTTTTGCCTTTGTCAAGGTAACGGTACTCTCGATGTGCCAAAACTCCCTTTGGGTCAGTAAAGTCATAAAAATCAATTAGCTGTTTACCCTTATGTTCGTCAAGGTATAAATCCTTAAATGTTAGTCCTACTGCATCGAGTATTGATTTTGTATTACATCCGGCGTGACAATGAAGTAAAATTTTATTGTCACTTGATTCTGTAATTGACAAACTCGCTGTACCGTCATCATGAGCCGGACAAACATATTTATCTTTCTCAGTTTGGCTTTTATTAAACTTCGATAAAACACTATCAAATTTCTGCGATGCTTGATTTTCGTTTTTCATTTCTTAGCTTTCTTATCAATGAAAGATTGCACAGAGTTGAAATCTGCAAGATTGATGCTTATTAGGGCAGCGTTAATATCTTGTTTTTTAAAATAAACTCGCCGCCCAATTTTTATGTAGCTCAAAAAACCTTTCTTCATCCAATTATGAATTGTAACCAAGCTTACTCCAAAGATTTTGCGAATGTCATCTTTGGTGTAGAGTTCAATCTTGGTTTCAGTTTGATTTTGGTTTTGAAGATTCGATTCGGCAAGAATCGTATTCAATGAATCCTTAACAATCTGTCCGATTTGTTCTTCATTCAATTGCGTTAAAATAATACTCATTTTGTTTAGCCCCTATAAATTTATGTAAATTTTCAAGTGCTAAAGTAAATCATGAGAAAGGATACTACAAGATGCGTATAGGTAGATAATAAAAAAAATCTGAGGCGGTCTCAGTATAGCTTTACAGGCATAAGTAGAGTTCAAGTAGAGTTCAAAAATAAAATAAGTGCAAATTGAGTTTAAAGAATCTTCAATGCTTCCAAAACAGGCTTAAATTCATGGTCGAAAACTTTAGTTTCGGCATTACTTTTATATTGGTTGATTGTTCTTTGGTAAGTTGCAAAATCTAAGCTTCTAATACTTTTATTTCTCCCATGTTTAACATATATTAGTTCCTTATCCAACATGGCATCAAGGGTTAATTGACTCATACAAGCTTTTTCAATTAGCTTAAGAAAAAGAACTGATGTTTCAGCAATCGTTGATTTGAAGTTAATTGTCGTTTTATCTTTCATTTGCCAAAAGGCGGTGAACTCAAAATATTCTACATCAATTATGCTGTATCTCGTTAAAACGTTATACAAGTTCTCGAATGTAGGTATATCTTTCACCCATTTTATTGAACTGAAATTATCATTATAGATGAATTGATAATCCAGCAGTAGAATGTTGAGAAAATTTAGAAAGCTTGCCCGCTGCAAATCTCCATTTCTTCTAAACTCTAATTGATAGTCCTCATCGAAGAATACGTCACCAGTAGTATAAGCAGTATAAATTTCATCATTGGACTTGAGCAGCTCCTCATTATCATTTATAGTTTTTTTAATGAAATTGATTTTAGTTCGGAAGTCTAATTTATCAATAATACTCAAAACGTTTGCCCTATACCTCCGATAAATATTAGGCAATGATGACGGACTATTCAAATCTTCTTCACTTTCAAACTTAAAGAACCCATTGTAATGGTCATTTGATACTGTACTCATCTAATACTCCCTTTCATTTCAGTTGAACAATATTTTGAACTGACGATTACAGGTAGGTAAGGTAACAGACTATGAGGTATTTCTTTTGATAGTGTTATAAGACCCGAGACAGGAAAACCCATTATGGCTGAATTCTCACAAATTTATCATCACCAACAGAAAATTCAGTCTCTAATGCCATATGATTACATTATAATTGTTATATTCGTAATAGTTGATAAAAATATATTCATTTTATGTATTTCTTTGTATAATTTTATATGGGGACAACTGTGTTTGAACAAATATTCATAAACTTTGATGACAAAGAGTGCATTTTGCCGTCCCATTTGATAGCTTATCCAATTCTTAACTATATTTTTATACTTTTTGGAAAATAAAATTCTATAACTATGAACCTTTCATCAATACTTGACAACAGAAACAGAGGTAGTGTGGGAAAGTTCCTTAGCGACAATATAAAATCAGAGTCTGATTTATCTGTTGTTTCAGCGTACTTTACCATATACGCATACAGCCATTTAAAAAAGCAGCTGGAATCAATAAACAAATTGAAATTCCTATTTGGAGAACCAACTTTTATAAAATCACTTGACCCGACCAAAACGAATAAGCGGGATTTTAAAATTGAGGACGACAAAATTGTAATTCCTATTGAAGGAAGACTAACACAGAAATCAATAGCAAAAGAATGTTCGGAATGGATTCAACAAAAAGTTGAAATCAAATCTATGGTAAAACCCAACTTTTTACATGGAAAAATGTATCATGTTACTCAAAAAAGTGGCGTTGAGAAAGCAATCGTGGGTAGCTCTAATTTCACTGTAAATGGTCTCGGATTTAGTAAAAACCCGAATATTGAACTAAACATAATAGTTGACAACGATAGAGACAGAGAAGATTTAAAAGCATGGTTTCAAGAGTTATGGGAAGACAATACAGGGCTTGTTGAAGATGTAAAAACAGAAGTTCTTAAATATCTTGAGCAATTCTATGTTGAGAACGAACCTGAATTTATATACTTCAAAACCCTATTTCATGTTTTCGGAAACTTCCTAAAAGAACAACAGAAAGGCGGATTGCTTTCTAACCAATCGGGTTTCTTTGAAAGTGAAGTTTGGGATATGCTTTATGAATTTCAAAAAGATGGAGTCAAGGGGGCAATCAATAAAATTCTAAAACATAACGGTTGCATTATTGCCGACAGCGTTGGGTTAGGTAAAACTTTTGAAGCACTTGCAGTTATTAAATACTTTGAACTTATGAATGAGCGATGTCTGGTGTTATGCCCGAAAAAACTTAAAGAAAACTGGAGCATATACAAACAAAATGATGAACGAAATATCTTAATTGGAGATAGATTTGGTTACGATATTCTTTGCCACACAGATTTAGGAAGAGACGGCGGATATTCCGGTGACATCAATCTTGAAACTGTGAAGTGGGGCAATTACGGTTTGGTTGTAATAGATGAAAGCCACAACTTCCGTGGCAATCCGATGGACAAAGTAAAGGAAAATGGTGAGGTGAAAATGAACCGAGCCAAGTGTTTGATGGAAAAAATTATAAAAACCGGAGTGAAAACAAAAGTATTATTGCTATCAGCAACACCGGTAAACAACAACCTTCGCGATTTGAGAAATCAAATTTTGTTAATCACCGAAGGCAAAAATGACGCATTGTTTGAAACCACAGGTATAAAAGATATTGCTCTATCATTGAAGAACGCACAAACCAACTTTACAAATTGGGCAGATAACCAAAAGAATCCCAACAGAACGGTCAAGCAATTAATTGAGAAATTAGATTCTTCATTTTTTAAACTGTTGGATGAAATTACGATTGCAAGAAGTAGAAAGCACATATTAAATTTTTATAATGCCGAAAAAGAGGTTGGGAAATTTCCAACTCGTTTAAAGCCAATTTCAATTTATCCGAACATTGATACAGAAGATAAGTTTTTCACTTACGATGCTTTAAACAAAAAAATTCTTGAATACAAACTTTCTATTTTTCACCCTTCAAAATATGTAATTGAGGATTTAAAAAGCAAATACGGCATCAAAACTGAAGCAGAAAAGGAAAAAGAAAAGAAAGAAAAAGTAGCTCGAAAGCGCAAAAGGCAACAAGATGAAACTGTTCTACAAAATACTAATGAGCCAAATTTTGACCAGTTTGATAGAGAAATTATTCTGATTGGAATGATGAAGGTTAATTTTTTGAAGCGATTAGAAAGTTCCATTGAATCATTTGAAATTTCTATGAAACGCACTTTGGATAAAATCGATAAATTAGAAAAGGATATTAAAGCGTTTCAACAAAAGAAAAGTGATAATGATGCAGAATATGATACAAATGAATTTGAACCATTTAACAGCGAAAATGATGAGAATGATTTAGAATTAGATGGTTGGGAAATAGGAAAGAAATTGAAATTCAAATTGAGGGATTTGAATTTGGAAGATTGGCTAAAAGATTTGAGAAGTGATAGAGAAGCACTCTATGATATATATCTCAGAGCTAAAGATGTTGGTGTTGACAGAGACGCAAAACTTAAAGACCTTAAATCATTGATTCAAGGGAAGGTTGAGCAGCCCTTAAACAGCGACAACAAGAAAGTCATTGTTTTTACAGCTTTTGCCGATACTGCTTATTATCTTTATGACGAATTGAAAGATTGGGTGCAAAAAGAATTGAAGTTAAACATTGCTTTGGTGGCAGGTTCGCAGAGCAAAACAAGTTTTGGCAAAGCAGAATATTCTCATATTCTAACAAATTTCTCTCCTATTTCCAAAAACAGAAACAAAATGAATTCAATGCCTCAAGATGGCACAATTGACATTTTGATTGCCACGGATTGTATTAGCGAAGGGCAAAATTTACAAGATTGCGATTACCTTATTAACTACGACATACATTGGAATCCTGTACGTATCATTCAACGCTTCGGGCGTATTGACCGTTTGGGAAGTAAAAACGATTTAATTCAATTGGTGAACTTTTGGCCCACTAAAGACCTTGATAACTACATAAATCTCAAAGAACGTGTTGAATCTCGAATGGCGCTGGTTGATGTTACTGCTACTGCCGACGACAATGTATTGGCTTCGGAACAAATTGAAGAATTGATTGAAGATGATTTGAAATACCGCAATAAGCAACTAAAAAAACTTAAAGACGAAGTACTCGACCTCGAAGATATGAACGAGAGTGTTTCGCTCACCGATTTTACATTAGATGATTATAGAATTGAACTATTGAATTTTATTAAAAACAATGAGAAAAAACTTTCAGAGGCTCCGTTTGGTTTATATGCAGTGGTGCCGGCTCCGTTAGGGTCGTATTCCCATTACCTTGACGCTGAAAAATTATCTGTAGATGATAAAGAAACCATAAAGCCCGGAGTCGTTTATTGTTTAAAACAAAAAGGTGATACTGAGGGCAACGAAGAAGTCAATCCTTTGCAACCCTATTTTTTAGTTTACATTCGTGATGATGGGCATGTTAGATATAACTTCACTAACGCAAAACAAATTCTTCAAATTTTCCGCCTGACGTGTTCGGGCAAGACTCAGCCTTTTGCCGAGTTGTGCGACCTGTTTAATACTGAAACCAATCAAGGTGAAGATATGACTAAATATACCGACCTTCTAAAAGAGGCGATTGACGAGATTAGCAAAGTGTTTGATAAACGCAGCAGCCAAAAACTCACCGGTACTGACAGAGGTGCATTGCTAATCCCAAAATCGAAGCGAATTAACGAAAAAGATAATTTTGAACTTGTAACTTGGCTAATTATAAAGTAGAATGATGACAACAGAACAAATTAAAACAAATACCAAAGAAGCCTTGCAATCATTTGCAAAGGGCAATTTGACTGAAAGGAGCCTTAACCTTTTTGAAACATTAGGCTATGTGACTGATCGCCGTGCACCTTTGCATAAACCGACCTACGAAGAATTTAAAGACACCTTCATTAGCGAACAAAAGTTTGATGAAATCAAAGCCATAACTGATGATTGGAACTATGTTGATTTGCTTTTTCAGCTTTCTAATGAAGAAATTCGAAAACTTACATCTTTGTTTGATACCAAAAAAGTTGATAACACAATTATTGAAGCATACCTATTCATTTGCATTGAACTCAGGCATGAAAATTACAGCAGAACTCAACTGAGTATGATTACTCGTGAAGTGAACAAACTCTTCTCCATGCCGGTGATGGTTCTTTTTAAGTATGGCAAATTTCTTACATTATCGGTAATTAACAGAAGAGAAAATAAAAGTGATAGAAGTAAGGACGTTCTCGAGAAAATCACACTTATCAAAGATATTAACATAGAGTCGCCTCATAGGGCTCATATTGAGATTCTTAACGATTTGGCATTTGATTCCTTGAACAGCAAAAATACTATCACCAATTTTGTCGAACTTCATAACGCTTGGCAAAAAGTATTAGACACAAAAGAGTTGAACAAGAAGTTTTTCCAAGAACTTTCTGCGTGGTATTTTTGGGCTGTCAAGAATTTTGAATTTCCTTCTGACACTGAGAAAAACCGTGAAATTAGAAGCGCAACAAGCGTTATAAGACTAATCACTCGCTTGATGTTTGTTTGGTTTCTTAAGGAAAAAGGCTTTGTACCACAAGAGCTTTTTGATAAAAAGAAGTTGTTGAAAATCCTGAAAAACCTTGATGACAGCAAGTCAACTTTTTATAAAGCTATTTTGCAGAATATGTTTTTTGCTACATTGAATACTGAAATGGGTTCACGAAAATTCCGCTCCAAATCCTCAAACAATAGAGACGGTAATTATTTTATTCATAACGTGTTCAGATACGAGGATTATTTCCACTCTCCAAATGAAACACTTCATTCTTATTTTGATAATGTCCCTTTTTTGAATGGCGGTTTATTTGAGTGTTTGGATAAAGAGATTGAGGTAAATGGTAAAAGCAAACGAATCAGAATTGACGGTTTTTCAGATAGAGATGACAATCCTATCTATCTCCCAAATGAATTTTTCTTTTGTGATAATGAAAAAGACATTGATTTAAATGATGTTTACGGCACTAAAAACAAAAAGTATAAATTCCGGGGTATAATTGATATTCTAAACAGCTATAAGTTTACAATTACAGAAAACACTCCAATTGAAGAAGAAATCGCGCTCGACCCTGAACTATTGGGTAAAGTATTCGAGAATCTTTTGGCTAATTACAATCCGGAAACACAAACAACAGCACGAAAACAAACAGGTTCATTCTATACTCCACGTGAAATTGTCAACTATATGGTTGATGAATCTTTGATTGCTTACCTCACACAAACATTCTCCGAAGGAGAGAACTATACCGACTCCTCTTCTCCATTGGAGAATGAGCAGGGACTTGAGCAAAAACTACGCAATCTCTTGTCATATTCAGATGAGCCAATACAGTTTGATTCCGAAGAGGTTGATTCTTTAATCAATGCAATAGATAATATCAAAATACTCGACCCTGCTTGTGGTTCCGGTGCTTTCCCGATGGGGATTTTACAAAAACTTGTGCATATACTCCATAAACTCGACCCCAAAAATAAGCTTTGGAAGCAAAGGCAATTTGATAAAGCAAGCCAAATTGATGATGCAAAAGCAAGAGACGCCGCTATTGATGCTATCGAAGAAGCTTTTGAGAATAATGAACTCGACTATGGTCGAAAGCTCTACCTTATCGAAAACTGCATTTATGGAGTTGATATTCAGCCAATTGCTGCACAAATCAGCAAACTTAGGTTCTTTATTTCATTGATTGTCGAGCAGAAAGCTAATCCGAAATACGAAAATCTTGGGATTCGCCCACTTCCTAACCTCGAAACTAAGTTTGTTGCCGCAAATACATTAATCGGACTCGAAAAAGAAAAAGAACAGAAAAGCATTTTCGAGTATCCTGTAATTGACAAAATCAAAGAGCAATTGAGAAAAGTGCGACACAGCTATTTTGAAGCTCGAACCCCGAAAACAAAGGAAAAATACCGCAATCAAGATAAGGAGCTAAGAGAAAACCTTGCAAATATTTTGAAAGAAAGCAAATACTATAATAATGAAAACGCCAAGAAAATTGCCAACTGGAATCCCTACGACCAAAACTTCTCCGCAGACTTCTTTGAGCCTGAATGGATGTTTGGCATTAGAGAAGGTTTCGATATTGTAATTGGAAATCCGCCGTATGTAGAATTTAAAAATCTTGACAAGAAAATTAAAGAAACTTTAGTTAACTTTAAAACTACTAAGGGAAAATATGACTTATATGTCCCCTTTATTGAACATCCTCATTCATTTTTAACTAAGTTGGGGATACTAACCTATATATGTCCTACTAGATTTTTACAAAGGGACTACGGAAAAGAATTAAGAAAATTTATCATTGAGAATTATAAAATTAAGCAAATAATTGATTTTTCTGATATTCAAATATTTGAAAATGCAACTACTTATACTGGTGTTTTTATTTTTCAAAAACATGCTATACCAGCAAACTATAATTTCATTATCAAGCAACCTAAAAGTGTCGAACCAAATATTAATCGAATGGAGGTGCTCCAAAGTTCAAATAGTAATGAATACATAGATGTTATTGATGTAAATACAGATATACTTTCAAATGAATCATGGATTTTTAATAATAGTTCTTTTGCTACATTATTAACAAAGATAAAAAAATCATCAATTTCTCTTGAGTCAATTTGTATAGGAATTTTTCAAGGGATTGCTTCTGGAAAAGATGAAGTATTTCTTGTTGATGAAAGTACTATTAATGATTATAAAATTGAAAGAAAATTATTGTATCGAATTTTAAAAGGCAAGGATATCGCACCTTATAAAATAAATTGGTCAGGAAATTATATATTATATCCTTACGATAAAAAAGGTATTGTGATTCCAGAGCAGAAATTAAAAGTGGATTATCCTAATGCTTATGAATACTTAAAACAAAATAAAAGTAAACTAACTGGTAGAAGTTACTTTGACAATTCAAATAAACTTTGGTTCGAGCTATGGAATCAAAGGAATATTGAAAGATTTGCGGTTGAGAAGATAGTGACATTAGACAATGCAAGTAAAAACAGTTTTGTTTATGACTTTGAAGGTTACTTAGGAAGTACTACTGTTTATAATATTATTCTTTCTGTGAGAGACATTAAATATAAATTTTTACTAGCTTTACTTAATTCTAAGTTGTTAACCTTTTACCATCAAAATAATACAATCCCACAAGCCGGTGGATTTTATCGTTATCAAGCAATTTTTATTAAGGATTTGCCGATAAAAAAATCAAAAAATCAAGAACTTTATGAATTAATTATTCAATTTATCCTTTGCTCAAAAAAACAAAATTTTGATTCCACTTTCTTCGAGCGCCTCATTGACGCCATGGTTTACGAACTCTACTTCCCCGACGAAATAAAAGCCGCCGGAGCAGAGGTCTTGAAGCATCTGACTAAGCTACCTGAACTCAAAGACGAGCAAAGCGACGAAGTAAAACTTGCGATTATAGACAAAGTTTACAAAGAACTTAGCGACCCCAAGCATCCCATCAGCCAAGCAATGTTCTGCATGGAAGCAGTTGAAGAAGTAAGGATAATAGAGGGGAAAGAGTGAAAAAAAAATTAGCAAAAGAAGGTGAAGCTTTGATAGCTACAGAACTTGTAACTGAAATACGAGATTTGATAGCTGAATCACGCAACAATGTTTCACTTTTAGTCAATTCCGCTTTGACGTTGCTATATTGGAAAATCGGCAAACGTATCAATACTGAAATACTCCAAGGCGAGCGAGCCGACTACGGAAAGCAAATTGTCGTTTCACTGTCACGACAATTGGAATCTGAACATGGGAATAGCTTTTCAGAAAAAAATCTAAGACGAATGGTTCAATTTTATGAGTTTTTTCCTGAGGAACAAATTGTCGTATCACTGATACGACAATTAAGCTGGACTCATTTTATTGCTTTAATTCCAATCAAAGACCAATTGAAAAGGGAGTTTTATATAGAAATGTGCCGAATAGAACGCTGGAGCGTCCGAACATTGCGAAACAGGATAGATTCAATGCTTTATGAAAGAACTGCAATATCCAAAAAACCTGAAGAATTAATAGAAATTGAAATCAAAAATATTCGTGAAAGCGGCGTAATAGAACCAAGTCTGATATTAAAAGACCCCTATATTCTCAATTTCTTAGGTGTAAAAGACCATTATATGGAAAAAGACCTTGAAGATGCAATTGCAAGGGAATTAGAATTCTTTTTGTTGGAGCTTGGAGTCGGCTTCACATTTATTGCAAGGCAGAAACGTATCATAATAGATAATGATGATTACTACATTGATTTGTTATTTTACAATAGGAAACTCAGACGATTAATAGCAATTGAATTGAAAATGGGCGATTTCAAATCTTCATACAAAGGGCAAATGGAGCTCTATTTACGATGGTTGGATAAGTATGAACGACAAGAAGGTGAAGGTTCACCTCTTGGAATTATAATGTGTGCAGGTAAGAAAAATGAGCAAATTGAATTACTCGAATTGGACAAATCAGGTATTCATATTGCAGAATATTTAACTGTATTACCGGAAAAAGAAAAATTATTAAAGAAACTTCAATCAGCAATTATTAATTCAAAAAGAAGTTTGATAGTAGAGGGGAATCAATAAAATGGAAAAAAATCCATCTTCTGAAATAATAATTTACCGAACACCTGAAGGCACAGTAAGCGTTGATGTTATATACAATGCCGAAACCTTTTGGCTCACCCAGAAAGCTATGGCTGAACTGTTTGGTGTCGGTGTGCCTGCTGTCAGCAAACACATAAAAAATATCTTTGTAGTAGGCGAACTTCAAGAATCCACGACTGTTTCCAAAATGGAAATAGTCGTGAACCGTGGGTTTAGAGGCGAGGTTAAAGAAGAAATTGATTTTTACAACTTGGATATGATTATTGCAGTGGGCTACAGGGTAAACAGCTATAATGCAACCCAGTTCAGGATATGGGCTACTCAGACTCTTAAAGAATATATAATCAAAGGCTTCGTTCTTGATGACGAAAGGTTGAAACAAGGCAAGAAATTCGGGAAAGATTACTTCGATGAATTGCTTGAACGCATTCGGGAAATTCGTGCCAGTGAACGCAGGTTTTATCAGAAAATCACCGATATTTATGCACTTTCGGTAGATTATGACAAAGATGCACCGATTACAAAAGATTTTTTTGCAACTGTTCAAAACAAACTTCATTGGGCAATAACCGGTGAAACAGCCGCTGAAATAATCTACAAAAATGCAGATGCAACTAAATTATTTATGGGATTGACGACTTGGAAAAATGCACCGCAAGACAAAATTCTCAAATCAGATGTAACGATTGCAAAGAATTACCTGAACGAACAGCATATCCGAGAACTTAACCGAATAGTATCCGCATTTTTGGATTTGGCAGAAAACAGAGCAGACCGCAACATATTGATGAAAATGCAAGATTGGATTACATTTCTCGTTCAATTTCTCGAGTTATCAAATTACCCAATTTTAGAAAACAAAGGAAAAATCACTGCCCTCGAAGCAAAAATCAAAGCAGAATCCGAATATGAAAAATATCGCATAAATCAAGATAAGAACTATGTTTCAGATTTTGACAAGGAGATAAAAAGAATAGAGGGGAAGGAAGATAGGTAGTTGAGTTTGGAATCAAATAAATAACACAATAAAATTTACAACACCACTCTATCGGGTGGTGTTTTTTTTATTAATAAATGTTCATTTACACTACGTAAGATTTGGTATTTTTAGTGTGACCAAAATATTTACTTGCACAACATTTAAAATCTTATTAGATTTGCGTAACTATAAGAGAAATATTCATTAAAATTATCAAGGAGTGTTTTATGAAAAGGTTCTGTGGTTTACTATTTGTGTCTGTTATGACAATGTTTTCTGCAATTGGAGTCAATGCTGCTCAATGGACAGTGAGCAATAATCCTCTCTTTATAGCTCAATTTACAAGTTTGCAATCTGCAATAAACTCAGCTGCTGATGGAGACACTATCTATGTTTATCATAGCCCTAATCATCATGGAACAATTACAATTGACAAGGGATTAACTTTAATTGGAGCAGGTTATCACCCCTCTAAAAAAAGTTCTGTTCAATTTATAATTAACGCTGATAATGTTAATATTAGTGGTTTCGATGCATCTATTACTGCCGGATCAGGTACTATAAAAGTTAAATATTTAACTTTATCTAATATTCTTGGGGGTATCAATTTGGTGAATGTAGAAAAAGGGATTATTTATAATTCTATGTGTACAGATATAAATACTACCCAATTGTTGGTTAAAGATTTTATTGTTACAAATTGTTTTATACAATTTATAAGTGGTACTGATAAGGCACATATATTAGTAACAAACAATAATTTCCCAAGAAATTCTACATGTGGTAGTACAAGAAGTGTTTTTAGTAATAGTATTTGTGTTTCAACAAAAGCGATAACTATTGAAAATAATATATTTGTTAACGGTACTCCATCTCTATTAGAGTTTTCCTCGATCAATAACAACCTGACATTTAACACTGCTCAGAATACCTTGCCTTATGGTAATAATAATGGTACCGGAAATATTGCTAATCAAGATCCAAAGTTTATAGGGAACATTACCTACAGTCTTAGTGTTCATGAAATAATCAATAATAATTTTGACTACCGTCTTGCTAACGATTCTCCGGCAATAAACGCAGGCACTGACTCCACAGATATAGGAGTTACAGGTGGTTTATTCCCTTGGCCCAGAAATGCTAATGGAACACTTGACTATACCGGTGCTCCAAGAATACCAAATATTGAGTATTTTCAATTAAAAAACACTGTTGTTGGTACCGAAGGTACACTACGCTTTAATGTAAAAGGCACAAAAAGTAAATAATCATTTTTTATATTATATAGGAGATTTTTCTATGAAATCAACAACATTAACTCTGATGCTATTGTTTATAGCAAATTTTCATATCGTATTAAGTCAAGAATACGAAACAACTTTCGAATGGTTGTTCCCAAAACCACATGGTGGAGTAATAAATGATATTGCTTTTAATGAATCGGAGATTTTTATCGCGGGGAATTCCGGCTTGCTTATGAAATCACCAGATGATGGCAAGAATTGGATAATGTTAAATGACAAAGAATTTAAGAACTTTAATAAAGTATATTTTATAAACAACGAAATCGGGTTTTTAGTTACAGATGATAATAAAATTTATCGAAGTATTGATGGTGGTAATCGTTGGTATTTTGTAGATGTGTATCCGGATTATATCATTCATAAAATATTATTCACAAACAGCAATACCGGATGGATAATAGCTGAAAATAAGCAAGACCAGGAGTGGAATATATTATTAAAAACCGAAAATGCAGGATCAACTTGGGAAAAAATTGATTTACAAAGTATTTTACCTGATTCTGATGAATATGCAGACGTACTTGATATTTACTTTTTGGACTCACTAAATGGTTGGATTGCATCATGGTATGCTATATATCGAACATATGACGGAGGATTAACTTGGCAGATATTAAACGACAAGCTTAGATGGTTTGAAATATTACATTTCAATGACGATAAGAATGGTTGGTGTATCAGAGATCGAAAACTCTATAACACATCTGATGGCGGAATTAATTGGACAGAAATAGAATCACCAGCAAGATTGTATGACTTTTATTCTGTCAGTAACAATCATATATATGTCAAAACTTACGATGATTGGTTCAGCTCTTACGACGGAGGCAAAAATTGGGATACTCTTAAAATTTCAAATACGTATAATGGTGATATAAGAAAAATTGCCTTTAGAAACAATGCCAACGGTTATGCTATTGACGACAATTTAAATACAACTTCAGATGGTGGCAAAAGCTGGGTTAAAGTAATCAATGAAATAATTCCCGGCGTACAGCATATGAAGATGTTTAGTGATAATCTCGGCTTCTTAATATCCTGGGATAATTTGCTTTATAGTACTACTAATGGTGGTGAAAGCTGGACTCAACGAAGTTCAAAAACTGATTTTTACCCTAGAACATTTGGAGGTGATTTTAAAAGCTTGCATGCTTTCGATGAGAACAATATATGGGCTTTTAATTGGAGTAACGAGTTAGGTTTCTCTTCAAATGGGGGTGCTTCATGGACGATGAACAACGAATTCAAAAATGTTTTTTCGCCAATTTTGAAAAAAATACAATTCATAAATTCTACACATGGTTGGATTGTCGGTAGTCTTGGAACTTTGATTAATACAACGGATGGAGGTAAGAAGTGGAACTCACGAGAGCTGCCTACAAAAAATCAATTTACTGATGTTAGTTTTGTGAATGAAAATTATGGATGGGTTCTTGACTTTGCCGGTAAAGTTTTCTTTACAACCAATGGTGGTACATCTTGGGACAACAGAAATATTGACCCAAATTATAAAAAGTACTTTGTATCAATTGAATTTGATGATATAAACAATGGAAGAATTTTAGCTGATGATGCCTTTTATTCATCAAATAATGGAGGTCTCTCATGGCGAAAATCGGATTTAAGCAAGTATGGTATAAACTTAAAGTCATCATCTTTTGTCGGTGATTTTGGTATCATTGTTGGTGATGATAGTAATTTTGACCGTAGTACAAATTCGTTACTTCTCTATACAACAGATTATGGAAGAACATGGAATAAATTGGCAGAAGCACCACAATCTGATTACGTGAAGCTTTTTAAAGATAACACTTTCCTTTTGGGAAGAGCATCAAACTCAAATGGGCTGTTGAAATACAATTTGAAAGTTAAAGCCGGCATTACAGAACCCAATCTTCTGGCTCCCCTTAATAACGCCAAAAAAATTGATAGTCAAGCTATGCTCGAAGCTCGAACTAATGATAATGTCTATCACGAATTTCAAATAAGCGCTGACTCAGGTTTTGAAGATTTGCTTTTAAGCAGGATTTCTACAACTAATAATATAACATACGATAAATTCGACTTGCAAAAGAAGTACTATTGGAGAGCTCGGGTGCTTTCATGGGACGAGGTAAGTCCATGGAGTAATACATGGTCGTTCAATACTAAAATACCGGTACCTGAATTAGTAAGTCCTTCGGTAAATACAGAAGTTACTAACCCTAATGTTGAACTTCGTTGGACTTCAGTTCCTTATATTGATACCTACCAGTTGCAAATATCAACGAATATAAATTTTTCTCAAAATGTTCTGAATAGTTTAGTCAATGATAATTACGATATTTTTGATAAATTAGAAGATAATAAATTATATTATTGGAGAGTTTTAGCAATTGGCGATAAAGACTCGAGCGCATGGAGCGAAGTTGGTAGCTTCAGAACCAAATTCGAAAGTACTAACGTGAACGAAATTAATAACTCAAGATATATTTCTTTCAACCAGTCAGAAAAATACCTTGTGATTAAAGACGATTCAGATTTTTATAATGAATTACATATTTATGATTTGCGTGGTAATATGATTCAATCGGAGTTAATTCAAAGTAATAATCAAATAGTAAATTTACAGAATTTTATCAACGGTATTTACTTTGTAAAATACAAAAACGAATATTATATTTTCTTTATCATTAATTAAGGAGTTGGGAATATGAGGAAATGTCTATTTCTAGTTATTGTTATTATGTTCATTGGAATATTGAAATCATATTCAGCCCAATGGACAGTGAGCAATAATCCAAATATGCCTGCTCAGTTTGGCAGTGTTCAAACTGCTATAGATAGTGCAGCAGCGGGTGATACTATATTTGTTTATAATAGTCCAAATAGTTATGGCAATGTTAATGTAACAAAAAAATTACATATAATCGGAGCAGGATATTGGGGTGTATGGATAAGTGGAAGAGAAAGCACAAATTGTAGTTATACTATTTTAGCCGATTCAGTAACTATTGAAGGGATGTATGGTTCAGTCAGTATTGGAAGAGTTTCTCCGGCTCTTTTAGTGAAGGGAATTATTTTAAAAAATTTGTATATGGGGACTATTGATTTGCAGAGGGTAGATGCTTGCTTGATATACAATTCAATTTGTGAAAATATTCAGATTTTTGATAAAAATTATTATGTCGAAAATATAATCGTTTCAAATAATATCATTAATAGACTTTATAATCCAAGGGGTTCGAATATGTTTGTATTAAATAATATATTCTTTATTGACACTTATTCTTCAAATCCTCCATATTGGCTTGGTTCGTTAATTTTTCAAGGTGGTTACGGTTCAACTAAATATACAATATTCCAAAATAATATTTTTTCCAAAGGTTCACCTATCCAAGCTGAATATAGTTCATTTAATAATAATTTAACCTTTAATTCAAGGCAAAATACACTACCTTATAGTAATAATAATGGTGCAAACAACATTATTAATCAAGACCCAAAGTACCGTGGCTCAAATGCTTTAGATGGATGGAATAGTGTTCATAGAGTTGTTGAACAAAACATTGACCTTCGTCTTGCAGATGATTCACCAGCAAGAAATGCCGGGGCTGATAGTACTGATATTGGTATAAGCGGTGGTCTATATCCTTGGCCCCGAAATGCAGATGGAACTTATGATTACTCAGGCAGACCAAGATTACCTGAGATAGAAAGTTTTAATTTAGTAAACCCAATTGTTGGTACCGACGGTACCCTTCGCTTCAATGTAAAAGGGAATAAAGCAAGATGAGGAAAATATTATGAAATTGTTAAAATACATTTTTATTCTTCTTTTACTGATTCAATTTGAAGTCTTTTCGCAAAAATTGGTAAAGGGGGAGTACTTTTTCGACAGTGACCCCGGTATCGGAAATGGAATTGCAATTGATTTCGCAGACCAAGATACAGTTGAACTACTTAATATCGAAGTTGATATTTCCGCTTTGGAAAATGGATACCATAAAATTTTCTTCCGCTTCATGGATGAAAACGGCTTATGGTCCTACAATCAGCAAAGATTATTCTTTAAGGGAAATCTTGCAGGTGCTGGAGAAAATCAAGAATCAGCTCCATTAGTGAAGGGTGAATATTTCTTCAATAGTGATCCGGGAGTAGGCAATGGTGTAAAAGTTGATTTCACCAAAGGTGATACAATCACATTATCCGATTTGAACGCCTCATTAGATAGTTTGAATGGTGGCTATAATAAAGTCTTTTTCCGCTTCATGGATGAAAACGGCTTATGGTCCTACAATCAGCAAAGATTATTCTTTAAGGGAAATCTTGCAGGTGCTGGAGAAAATCAAGAATCAGCTCCATTAGTGAAGGGTGAATATTTCTTCAATAGTGATCCGGGAGTAGGCAATGGTGTAAAAGTTGATTTCACCAAAGGTGATACAATCACATTATCCGATTTGAATGCCACTTTAGATAGTTTGAATGGTGGCTATAATAAAGTCTTTTTCCGCTTTATGGATGAAAATGGTTTATGGTCCTACAATCAGCAGAGATTATTCTTTAAGGGAAATCTTGCAGGTGCTGGAGAGCCACAAGCTCCACTGACTAAACTTGAATATTTTTTAGGTAATTCAGACCCGGGATTGGGTAATGGCGTGCAAATAAGTTTAGGAAATGTTGACTCAGTAAATCGTAGATTTATCAATCCGGTTTCCGGCTTAGCTTTGGGACCAGAAAAAGTATTTCTTAGGATGCAGGATTCACTTGGCAGATGGAGTATGCCTCAAAGACAAGATTTTACGGTATGCACTATAGATGGACCAGAATCCGGTTTTTACAATATTAGGTTCGGAAATGAGGTTGCTTTTTTTGATACTTCCTACAATGCAAGCAAATGGCGATGGGATTTCGGTGATGGCAAAATAGACAGCACCGTAAACCCAAGACATAGATATGCAAATGTAGGTATTTACAATGTAAAACAAATAGTAGAGAATATTTGTGGTAAGGATTCTTTAATAACACAAGTCCGAATAAGCGGGATACAGGATATTCATCCCAAAAAAGGCGGTGATATTGGTACTGTTACTATTAATGTTTATGGGGTTGGCTTTGCTGATTCTACTATTGTCTATTTGCAGGATTCTACTGAGAATGGGATTGTTAAAATATATCCTGATACCTCGTTTATTTCTAGTAATGTCATTATTGCAACTTTTGATTTATTCAATCAGCCATTAGGACTTTATGATGTAATAGTAGAGAAATTGGATGACCCATTCCAAAATGATTATGTTTTATCAAAAGTATTTGAGATAGAAAAGGGCATAAGACCAGAGGTAATTGCTGATATCATTGGCTCAAATATAATAAGAACGGGGGTTAGGAGCAATTTTAAAATCAAAGTTTTTAATAAAGGAAATGTTGATGCACTAAGTGTACCACTGATAATTCAAGTACCACCCGATGTAGAAATTCAAATAATAAATAAAATATTTAATCCAAATGATACAATTATGGGGTATGATAATAGAATTGATTTTTCTGAAATTCCTAATGAAATTATTCTTGATTCTATTAGGTCAAAATATAATCCTCAAAAAAACATACCTATTCTCATTTATAGAATTGCACCAAATTCATCATGTGAAATTGATTTAAGTATAAAGTCAAATTCTTCAACTCCATTCCAGTTTAATGCGTTTGTTTACGAACCTTACATTAAAACTGAGGATAAAATCAAGAAAGAAGGTTTTAATTTTAATCAAGATAATTTTGATGAATTAGTCGCCTGCATTGTAGCTATTTCTGATGTAGTAGGACTCCCTTTTGTAAATAGTGCATGCGTTGAATCATCCGCAGATATAATATTAGCTCCTATAAAAAATTATCAAGATTTAAATCAAGAAAATATAGGTTCATTTTTATTTGACTTTAATAAAACAATCGCTAAAGCTATATTAACATGTATTATCGAAAGCAACTCAAATTGGAATAAACAGCAAATACAAGAATATCTTAAAATAGTAGTTCCAAAGATTACAAAAAAATTATTTCTTCAATTTTTAATTGCTTATGATGCTGGTATTGCTGGTTATAAATGTGGAAAATTTATTTACAATCTTTATCAAAATAATAAACCTATTCAATCACTAACTTCTTACGACCCCAATGAAAAACTTGGACCATCTAATATAACAGGAATTAATTATGTACAATCAAATAATAGGTTGCCGTTTACTGTAATGTTTGAAAATGTTGATACAGCTTCCCTATCAGCCCAAGAAGTTGTAGTTTACGATACTTTGGATAAACAGCACCTTGACTTATCAACTTTCGAACTTACTTCATTCAACTTTGCTGACCGAACTTTTAATGTACCTCCTGGCTTACAAAATTATTCTGTTGATGTGGACTTGCGCCCCAATAAAAACTTAATTGTTCGTATTACAGGGCGACTTGATACTGCAACGGGAGTAGCAAAATGGCATTATATTTCTTTCGACCCGTTGACTATGGCTCTTACCGAAGATCCCATACTCGGTTTCCTCGAACCTAACGTCAACCCTCCGGAAGGAGACGGTAGGGTAACTTATTCCATTAAACCCAAAGATAGTTTAGCAAACGGAACAATTATTCGCAACAGAGCAAAAATTGTTTTCGATGTAAATGAGCCGATTTTGACAAATGAATGGGTCGTCACCATAGATGATGCGAAGCCTATGAGTTTAGTCAATCAGTTTGACGAGGAAGTTTACGACAGCACTTTTACCGTATCATGGAGCGGAAATGACCCATACGGAGAAATTGCAGGATATAATATTTACGTAAAGATTAATGATGGTGATTATATTCCCTGGTTTGTCGCTACTGAAGATACAAGTGCTGTTTTCATAGGTCAGTACGATTCAACATACAAATTCTTCTCAATAGCTGTAGATTATGCAGGCAATATTGAAGAAGCCAAGACAATGTACGATGCTTATACAACACTACGAGAACTCTTGCCTCCTACTTTAATTTACCCTGATTCGGGTTCTGTCTTTGTTGATGTAACGCCTGTTTTTGAGTGGCAATCTTCAGATTATGCAACAACTTATCATTTGCAAGTCTCTGACACAGAGGATTTTACGGATTTGCTTGTGGATATAGATAATCTAGTAAGCTTAAGTTATCAATATACAACTCTGTTAGAACATGAATCACAATATTTCTGTAGAATGCGTTCAATAAATGGTATTTACATTAGCGATTGGTCGAATATTCATCCATTTACAACCATAGGTGAGCCGGATAATGTACCATCGCACTGGTCATTCAATGACAGCACAGGTTCAGAGTCAAAAGTGCTGATACCATTAGCAATAAAACCAATGGTCGGTGGACGTCAAATTGCTCAAGGTGATGCTATCGGTGCGTTCTACATAGATAATGGAGAAATGCATTGTGCGGGCTATGGAGTATGGCAGAGCAATGATATGTTGCTGATTGTCTGGGGAGATGATGCAGATACGCCCGAAAAAGACGGATTTGCCAATAATGAACTATACACATTTGTGGTTTGGGATGCTCAAAATGGAACAGAAACTAAAGCTACTGTCGAATATGCTTCAGGTCCCGATAAGTTTACAAACAATGCAGAAAGCGTATTATCAAAATTATTTACATTCGTAACTCATGAAATTCCACTTGAAGAAGGTTGGAATATGATATCCACTTATGTTCAGCCCGAAAACACAGCACTCGAAGATATTTTTACCGAAATTGAAGAAAGTACAGTTCTTGTGAAGAACAATTTCGGGCAAATATACTATCCTGAGTTTGAAATTAATGATATAGGAGATTGGGACGTAAAGCAAGGCTATCAGGTCTATATGTCACAAGCTGAAACACTCACTATTACGGGTCTCAAGATTGTACCTGAAACAACTGAGATTGCTCTATCAGCAGGTTGGAATATGCTCGCATACCTCCGTGACAATGCTATGAATATTGAGATTGCTCTTGCTACTCTCGTAGTTGATGAAAAGCTCGTCATAGCAAAAGACAACATGGGCAACGTCTTTTATCCGGCATTTGAAATCAACATGATTGGCAATATGCTCCCAGGTCAAGGTTATCAAATATACATGATAAGCGGAGGAACCTTGGTTTACCCTGAAAATTAGAATTTTTCAAACACAAATATATTTCCAACACTACTCACTCGGGTGGTGTTTTTTATTAATAAACGTTCATTTACACTACGTAAGATTTGGTATTTTATATATGATAAAAAAATAATTTTGAAAGTGGTATGAATTTAAGTATTTTAGATATATGTAAGTTTCAATGGCGGTAAAAGTAATTTGAAATTGCAGAATCACCGGAAAATGAAACGCATATTATATTTTTGAAAGAAATAGAGAGTAAGAATGATTTGCGCAATAATGTATCCATATTTGTCAATTCCGCTTTAACGCTTCTTACATGATTGTGCGAGCGGATAATGGAAAGCAAATAGTTGCGACACTGTCGCATCATTTTGTACAGGTATTTGGGAGCAGTCTCGTCGAGTAAAAATCTTGAGTAATACTAAGGTCAGTTCCATTTTGGAACATACCACTTTTCAAGATGTATAGCCCTTGCTGAAAAGGAATATGAAAAATATAGTACGATTCAAGATAATGTCGCCGACCACGAAATACGAAGAAAAGTAATCTGACGATGTTTCCCCAAAGGCTGTTGTCCGTAAAGGAAGCATTTTTGGGTGGTCCCGGTGTTTTATGGAATAATTTGTAGAATTGGACTGTTTTTATTATGTTTGTATTAGATTTATCATTTTAGTCATTTAAAATATAATTGAAATATGTATAAAGTTGACGTTGCTAATAGAAAGCTAATAAGAATGAGGAAAACATCCTTTTACAATGAAATGTTGAGAGAGCGTTACGATATACAGGAATGGGTTGAAAAAGCTCCGGAGATAATTGATGAAGACTTATTAATTATAGGGAAGGAAGTTCCTCTCCCTTCTGACATTAGAATTGACTTACTTGCAATCGATAAAAAATCAAACCTTGTAATAATTGAACTAAAAAGGGATGATTCAGGTAGAAATGTTGATTGGCAAGCAATTAAATACGCATCATATTGCTCAAACTTTACTAATATAGAAGTTTTCAGACTTTATGCTGAATATTTAGGTACTACAGTAGATGAAGCGGAGACGAAAATTGAAAAATTTATAGAAGCAGAGGATTTTGAAAGTTTGAATGTTAACCAGAGGATAATTCTAGTATCTAAAGAGTTTCATTCAGATGTAATTTCTGCCGTGCTTTGGTTAAGAGATTCTGGGATAGTAATCTCTTGTGTTAGATTTACCCCATACATTGATGAATTGGGGAATTTATTTATAGCACCAACTAAGATAATTCCTTTACCGGAAGCAGAAGATTATTTGATCAAAAAAGAGAAAAAGCAAAAAGAAGAACATCAGTCCAAATCAAGTTCCTTTTCTTTAGAAAAAAGCGAATATGATTATGAAACTTTAAAGACTGAAATAAAATCCTCTTTAACACGCAAATCAGACCTTATTCCTAGGTTGATTGCCTTCTTGATGATTATTTTAGAAGAGAACAAAAAGTACGATAGAGAAATAGTTAAGGATAAATTAATGGAGAAAGGTATTGGTGAGAATATTGGACAAACAGGAAGATATTTAAGTAACATATCTCAATTTCTTTCCAAAAAATCAACCCCTCATTTTAGACAGATAATTGATTTTGATTCTGGTGGTACTACAGGTGAAACAAAGAATAATTACTATGTTTTAAATGAATATCGAGATCTACTTAAAAATATTTTGGACGAAATCACATATCACCAACCGATAAAAATTATAATAAATGAAGAATTAGATTTGAATAATTAAACGGATGTTGACTTCGTAGTAAATCTTTAAACAGTGATAGCCGTTTTTACGAAACGACAAAAGAATATTAAATTGACAAAGAAATGATAGTCACTGAATCAAATAACTATAATAAATAAAGACTGGGAAAATGGAAACATATATGTTGGTTTTATACGGCTTGTTAGCCGGTTGGACACTTTTTTCAATTTATTATATTTCCCGTTTATGGTCATTAAACGACAGTAACAAAATCATTCCCTATGTCTATGATTCAATTCCAACAGTCTTTACAACACTTGGAATTTTGGGAACTTTCGTCGGAATATATTTCGGATTGCAAAAGTTTGATGTTAATGATATTACTGGTAGCATTCCGACTCTACTTGATGGTCTTAAAACTGCTTTCACGACTTCTATTTTGGGTATTTCGCTTTCGTTGATTTTTGGAAAAATTTCGCAGATTGTTTTGCGAGCAGTAGAAATGAAATCTCCTCCCCAACCAACTGATGAACTCGCAGCATTGCAGCAAATGACCTTAATTCTCAATGACAGCAAAGACCAGAATAATACAAATTTCAATACGTTAAATCGTTCACTAGTGGGAGAAATTTTGTTAGTGACGAAGATGGTTATACAGAGTTGATTTTGTGGGATGCCGAAACACTTGCTCCAATCAAGTATTTAAGACAATTTGAAAGCTATCAACCTGTACGCTCAATCAAATTCTCACCCGATTCAAAATTTGTGGGGTTTGGGGTGTATCCAGATGACTTATATGTATATGAAACAGTTAATTTTTTGCTTAATAAGTATGATGGTTCCACATATGGTTTTGGTTTTGTTACAAGTGATTTTATTGCAATTGGCAATGGTAAAATAGACCCCCCAGAACTTAATCTTGTTAATTTACATACCGACCAGATTATTTATACTATAAATAATACCGGAGCTAGTGCTGTACATAACAGAGCTAATAATACGATGGTAGTAATTTATGGAAATTTATATTGCTACGACTTTGAAAAAATCCTATCAGGTGCAAGTATAATGGCGGAAATACCAAACCCATTCACTGTTGAATTTACGAATAATACTTTACTTATCAAGAATCATAATTTTACTTCTGTTCAGGCTACAGGGCGAATAGCAGATATAAACGGAAAGATTATTCGACACTTTGAGCTTAATACATCAACAAGTGAGATTCGCATTCCAATTAAATTGCTAAGCGGTACATACTTTTTACATATCAAGGATGGAAGCAAGGAATATGTTAGTAAAATTTGTGTGGTGAATTAAACGCGGTAAAATTGTTTTAGTTTGACCTAAAATAATTTCGTAACACCCCCTAACCCCCTCTTGAAAGAGGGGGAATAAGACGCAATTTTCTTTCTGAGGCTGTCTCATAAGGGCAGCCACTTTTGTTATTTTTGTGGAAAAAAAAGAGAAAATACTAGGTGTAAATCGGCGTCATAACAGCTGTAATCAACAATAAGTTAGCGATGCAATGAGACCAAAGTT